>Ga0325404_1000029_pt1 | contig 119742 bp, 97 predicted proteins | sample PopdelMetagenome_18_FD_205664 | JGI IMG/M metagenome (GOLD analysis project Ga0325404, IMG submission 205664) | Populus deltoides microbial communities from Bellville, Georgia, United States - Xylem-Control-R1 | ecosystem: Host-associated > Plants > Phyllosphere > Stem > Wood/Secondary xylem...
AACTCTAGGGACCCAATCGACTGAAATAAGAGGTTAAATTGAAGAAATTTGAAAGTTTAATGGTCAATTAGGGGTTAAATTGCATAAATTCAAGATCAAGGACTAAAGTGAAAAAGACACTAAAATCTGAGGTTTGAAATTGAACTAAAATCCAAGGTTTAAAATTGAAGTTTGTCAGAGGAAAAATTAAACAAAATTGAAAGTTTAAAGTCAATCAGGAGTGTAATTAAGAAACATCACAAATCAAAGGACTAAAATGAAAAAAAAACCAAAACGATATCGTTTGTAGGTTCTTGTTCATCTTCTTCTCCATAAAGGTTGCTCGAGTGGCCTCCTTCCCAAGATGTTTTATGCTTCATATGTTCTGGCGGACTAACTCCACAGTGGTTGTGACACCGCTTAAAGTAACCAACCCAACCAGCCCTTTTCATGCAACAAATATGACAGCTTATGATAATTATTTTGAACTAACGGCTGAGATCCTTCTAGGTCGAACCAAGGGCCAAGATTTGACACCAGTAGAGACCAAACATCCTTCTTTCACCCCTATAAATAAATGTGGATTTCATGGCCTGAGGAATGAGAAATCAGGAGCAAAAGTTGATAAAAAAAAAACAAACCATATCTGCCTAGTTTTTTTCTTTCCCCCTGTTTTTTCTTCCCCACCTCAATTCTCTCTCTTCTTTCTCTCTCTTCATCACTCCTTCTGCCATTCCCACCACAACACCACCGTGATTAAGAACTACTCAACCTTCTCCACCAACCCAACTCCTCGCCGGCAACAAAAACCATCACCAACATCGCCAACTTTTTCTTCTTCTTCATCGGCCCTTCTTATACCATGGTAATTGTTGTTTCTTCCTCCAGCTCCGTCTTGAGCCACCAGTACCTCTACCCATCTAATGCCAGACCAGTGACAGTAGCCCCATCCCCTCCACATCAGGTGACCTTCTTTTTCTCTCTCTCTTGTAATCTGCAACTTCATAGTTGCATGCAGAACGTAAACTATTCATGTTCTAAAAATAATTAATTGATGGGGGTGGGCGAGACCTGATGTGGCCTAACCTAGATGATTGGGCTGGGTCAACCTGACCCAAATAAAAAGAGGAGCCCAAATCTATTGGGTCGATGACAGCCCAACCAGGCTGGGTCTGGCCCATATGGTTGGGTCGGCCCAGCCCAATATATTTAATAATAATATAATTATAATAATATTATAATATTATATATTTTTAAAAAATTAAAAATTCCAAGGGTCATTTCAAAATATTTCTGATTTTCTCGCATGTTTTTCTACCAATTTTGCATAATATTAGGTTGTATTTTTACACTGTAAGATACAAATCTAGTATTAAAATACCTGATTTTCTCCGAAACATTTCTTAAAAAAAAATTATATTGAAAAAAAACTCAAAACTTTTAAATTAATTTACCCTTAAAAAAAACAAAAAAAATATTTTTATTTTCATGCATACGGCCAGATCCTAAAAAGTTATCATAACCAGTTTATGATTATTCGTTAGAATTTGGCCAAAATATCAAAAACCCTTCACCAATCATTTTGTTCATTTTATATTAGAGTTTAGATGTAGATTTTAATATTTAGGGATGTAAAACTACATAATAGAGTACACCCTCAGGTATTAAAGATACAAAGTGTAAAATAAATGCGATGCTAAAATTTAGACTTTAGAATAGTTAGAATTGATCCCAATGAGGTAGAAACTCTCTCACGAAGGGAAATCTGCCTTAGACCTTACAAAAAGACTAGCGAATAGGAATTTGACTTAGAAAAACAATCAAACAACAATGCATCTTATCTTAGGTAGGGTGTATTGGGGGTGATGCGTCTTCCCCTTGCATAATTAGTCTCTTACTCAAACTTTCGCATACCATTAAGTTTCATAGTAACCATACTACTAGGTGACGACTCTTAAACCTTTATCATAATTTTATTATTAAACTCAAAACTCTTTCCTTCCCAACAACATACCTCTCAGAAGGCTCACATCTTAAAGCACGCTAGTCTTTCAATGTTGCCCCTCATGACAAGAACCATCACCTGAAATTGACCCATCATCATAAGCTCCACCACAAAACCCATCTCCAGGTCTTCCTAAAAATAGCCTTCCATGTCAACCTTCCTCTCACTACAATAGTCTCCCCTTAAACAACCATCTAAAAGCCTAACCTCTTAGGCAACATCATATACCAATGTTGTCATCACCAAAAGAAGCAAACACGTCGCCTCTCCTTCACGTCATCACCAAAAGATTTTAGTCTTCACCATTGTCTACCCAAGCCCCCTCGCTTTCACTCATCCTCATAGTCTACCCTTTTAGTTTTGCTCGTAACGCCAACAATGAGAGATACTCATTGAAATAAAAAAACAATATGGGCTATGGATTGATGTTGTGTATTTAGATTTTTGCAGGTTATTTAAATGGCGTATGAGTTGCATGTGTATTCCATTTTAAAAGGCTTAGGTTAGTAGCATGTATGTACATGCACACCATGTGGCTCAAGATAACTTTCTAGCAATATTTGGTGTTTTCCGACCTTAGAGGTCAATTTTAAACCTCAAATAAATATTTTATGTTATTTGTGTGTTTAAATTCTTGTGTATATTGATATTTTTATGGTTTTTTTTATTGTAAAAATCTATTTTTTATTGTTTGGTAGTGACATTTTTATATAAAAACAAAATGATAAAATTGTAAAAAAATAAACATAATAAATAAGACAAGGGTCACAACCCATTTTTCCACTTTTTGGGTACAAAGCCCAATTATCATCATCGATACTGGTTCAATGCCTTTTTTTAACAACTTCGACCTAATTTCCCTCTTTAGGGATAGACGTCATTTTGACACATCTTCTCTTTATAAAGGACCGATGTTAAAATATTTTTTTTTAAAAAAAAGATGAGTCTTTCTTTTAAGGTACAAACAACAATTTTTTTTAAAATAACCAAACGATGCGTCTTTTATTTTTAGGGATTGACATTAATTGTTTTTTCATAAAATAATCAAAAATAAAATTGATAATAAGCTAAAAATAATAAGGATAATTAATGGCAATCACAAAAAATAATTTAGATGAAAAACACATGGTAAAGGTAACCTTTCATAAAAAGGGATGTGGTACAGGTGACGTCATTCTTTCCCTAGACATAACTAACCCCTTATCTGAATCTCTAAAACAAGTGCTAATTTTTAGGGTTCCTAGTTTCCTCTAATTACTAGGTGGCGATTCCAATTATCCATGATATAATATTTAGTCTTGCCTGCGACGTCCATTAAGGTGCAACAAATATCATCAGCTTTTATCTTCCTTTTAAAGATTCAATTATGGCCTAATGAGTTACTTCCTGAGGAAGATTCAATAATTTTCATGTATGATTATTTATAATGAATTCAATTTCACTATTAACTACCTTTTTCTTATAGGAAGCTTCCAAACAACACATTAATGCAGACTAGGTTCGAGGTTCATTTTCTAACAATTCAGTTAGAAAATTAAGACCAAATGTGTTAGTTGTTTTCACCATTTTACTCTTTCTAAACTCAACTCTATCATATTCATGTTTATGATGTTTACTTGAATAGGTCTCAATTATTCTTTTAAGTAAATGATTTTCTCATGCTTTCTTCCATGGAAACGCATATTTAAATAATGCAACATTATGTGATTTCATAATAATATTATGATGAATATTCTTAATACTTGATTTATGTACAAGAAATCGATACGGACTACTATTATATGTATATTTGATAAATACACAATTTATAATTTTAGGTCCTATCTAAAACTTTTTAGGATCAAGTATCGCTACCTTGGTAAAAACACCTCACCCTTTGAGGTATTTATAGGAAGGTCTTATATCTTTCAAAATTCATATGATGTGTTTTCTAACTTCTTATGGGATACTTTGTTAAGTACGTCATTGGAAGTTAAAATCCCCTTCCCCCCTAAGTTTTGAGGTGCTCCTGAACTTATCAACATGGAATTCATCATTTTAAATATTTGTTTCTTATATTCCACAATGCTATTTTATTATGGTGAATAATGAGTAGTAGTTTGGTGGATAAGATCATTTTTGGAATAGAATTCACCAAATACTGCTTCATATTCTCCACCTCTATCACTTCTTATTACCTTTATTTTCTTGTTAAGTTTATTTTTATCTTTATTCTTGTAATGTTTAAACTCTTAAACTTGGCTCATTATAGTCTTTGAATTAACCATCTTCAATTCTAAGAATTTTCTGACTATGAATTTCTTTATATTGGCATCTTCAACCTTGTAATTTTTATCTAAAACTTTTCATAATCCCTTTATACTCTTAATTGAACTATACACATCATAAAATGTATTGTCCAACCCATTTAAAATGTAGTTCTTACACACAAAATCACCATAATAGTAGGATATTCATTATCTAACAATTTTTGTGCTTCCTTAGTCAAGAACTTTGTCTAGTTCAAGGTGGTTAGACAAAACATCTTTTGTTATCACCTCTAAAAGTTCAATCCATTAAACTTTTTAGGTTTTTCACTAAGCACTATAAATGGTGATGGTGGAATCCTCACTACCAAAGTAGTACTTATCGTAGCAACATTGGTTAACACAACCGAATCTTGAGTGGAAGGATTAGAAGATTTTTTAAAAAAATAGCCAATAATATTTCTGAATACATATTCCGGCTCCATAATAAGTGAGCAATATATATATATAAAAACTTGTATTAAAGAACTTTAACAAAAAAACTATAAACTATGCAAGAAAAAAAAAACAATTTTGTTTATTTTAGTTCAAATTAAACATGCATTATGTCAAACAATATGTTTAAGCAAGATAGACAAAATGCATGATCATACCAAAAAGTTTTCAAGTAACATGTATAAACTAAACAAAAATATAAACATGGACTATAAAAGGCCTTGTTCATAAAAATATATATCATCATGGTGATCGGTGTAGGAGATGGCCCATTTGGGTTTGAGAAGGATCAAATACTTGTTTGAAGTCTTACGTTTGGATTTTCTCAACGTGAACGAAGACAAAAGTTTATTTATTTCATCATTACTTTCGTAACTGATTCCTTAAGTGCGCCATTTATCAATCTATCTTGCTTGCTTGATTAGAAATGACTTTTTAAGGTACATAATAAAGGCTGAGTTTCATGGCCAACAAAGAAAGGAGTTTACAGCTTCAAACAATGTTTAAGGGTTTTAAACCTAGGATCACCATCAACTACTCATTAACTCCCTTGCCATCTTTGTAGGACAAATGACATACAACCATACCACACTTTATCTTGTCTCTTAAAATTGGATAGGAAACTCCATCATAATCAAACAATGCTTTCTTTTTACCAATCAAGAATTCTCAATGTTATCAATATCAAACGATTGGCATAATAACCATGCCAACCCTTTCTTTGTTAGTCTCAAACTTAAAGAGGATGCTACAACTCATTGCCCATATAAAATCCCAATTTAAAGGGAAAGTCAGGGTTTCCTACCCATCATTAGCCTTATTTTTTTCTTTTTCCTATTTCATTATCTTTGTAAAAGAATTATGTAGAACCATACCACCCATTTCAAGTTTACCTAAAAGATCAAACATTTCTTAACAGAGGCCATATGTAACTCCAACTTTTCCTTTGATGGATAACTAATTATTTGAAGATGCTAGAGGCTTTATCTTTAGAACCTAAAAGACATGTGTTTCTTCTTTTTTTACTTGCCCTCAACACTAACTCTTGGCATCAGAACCTAATTTGCCTATAAGCGTGGGCAATTTCTATTTTTGCCCTCCTTATAGCCTTCCTTTAAGTTTCCTTGGATTCCCCCTAGTCTAGAGCTTACCACTTTTAGCCTTTTCTAAATCCTTGGGTTTAACAATCTCTTTACCACTGATTTCTTATGGTCTTTATCTTTTCAACCAAAAAAACAAATCTCTCATTTGTTCCTAGTGCGGGGTGTGATCCATGTCAGGGTTTCTCTTTGAAAAAAAGATTCTATTAGGTTCAAAAATGGATTGCAATGAATATATTTATTTTATGGATATCAAAGATGGTCTTTTCTTATTTCACGTAGGACTGGTCAGGACCGATAAATTTTGACTTTATTGCCATAATGGTTTTTTTTGGAGTTGTTCAGTGAATTTTATGATTTACAAAAACACTTGATTGTCTTTCGTTCCGTGTAGTCTTCTCACAATAAGAACTAGTTGGTTGGGTCACATGTTTGGGTTTTTAGGTATCTAGCCATCTCTTATGGGGTTGCTTTTTTTGACATATAATTAATTTCCTCAGAATCGTTTAGATAATAGTCAAATCTTAAAAACCTTCGTTTGAGAGAAAATTTGAGAACATTTTTGCAAAAATGCATAAGATATATTAAGAATGAACAACCAAATTTATTAATTCAAAGCAGAATGAGTACACTATGCATATTATTTTTTTACAGAGTCAGAATTCATAGGTCTAAGCAAGTCATCTCCATCCATCCTTGTTAATAAAAGGGCTCCCCCAGAAAACACCTTCTTGACTACGTAGGGGCCTTAGTAATTGCGTGCCCATTTACTCTGGTCTTCGTTGGGCATAGCTAAAATCTTCCTTAGTATCAGGTATTCTTCTTGGAATACATAGGGTTTGTAACATCCCCTATTTCTGGGATAAAACAACAATCTTATGTCAATAGAAAAACAGAGCAGTTAAATTTTTTTTTTTTGTATATACATATTCATGGTCTTCATATTAACATCTACCGAAATTTCGACGGAGTCCCCCCTATGCTAGAAGGTCCCAAGACATGTAACTTGTTTACATTTGTAACAGTTCGCATCTCATAACTTAATTTCCGCCTAATTATCCTGGGTTTCAATTCCACAATTATACTCACACCTATCAACCATAATATTTATGATATGCATTATATAACAAAAATATCATTATGGATGGATAATTTAAATAAATATAATTACATAAACATGAAATATGGATTATATAAACTACAACGTTAAATTCATCCAATCAAGTTTAAACATTTATTATACAAATTAAATTATACAAATATTTTCATATTTACAAAATACAAGGGTATACTCCCTAGAACCTAGATTTCAAGAAGGGAACATAAGTTAGGATCTACTCCTGTCGTGCGTGCAATGATCCTGAAACAAAATACATATTATTGCAAGGTGAATATCACAATAAAAATAACAATATGAATATCTAATAATTTCAATAGGGTAACATGCATTCATAATTCATTTACTTCTCCCTTCTAGTTTTTTTTTGTTAAAACCTCTTCCTTATTCAAACTATTAATAATCGTTCCCTCTGCCACTATCAACCTTCATTCTAGACCTTATAAGATCAACGTGATTACTTTTGCTTATCACATTACCGATACCAATTTCACTGGTATCGTCATCACCACTCTATAGGAGTCGATATAAGGTGATCCCTTTACCCGGGATCCTAACATACACTAAATGTATGCTGGCCAATACATGGTGATCCCCTTACCCGGGATCCTAACATACACTGAATGTATGTTAGCCAATACTTGGAGATCCCCTTACCCGGGATCCTAACATACACTAAATGTATGTTGGCCAGTACATGGTGATCCCCTTACCCGGGATCCTAACATACACTGAATGTATGTTCACCAATACGTGGAGATCCCCTTACCCGGGATCCTAACATACACTGAATGTATGTTCACCAATACGTGGAGATCCCCTTACCCGGGATCCTAACATACACTAAATGTATGCTAGTCCATTCGTGACAATCCCCTTACCCGTGATCCTAACATACACTAAATGTATGCTAGCCGATATAGGGTGATCCCCTTATCTGGGATCCTAACATACACTCAATGTATGCTAGTTTATGCCTCAAATCACACTTCTCATATTTCCTTTGTCAGTGAGAATTTCATCACTTGGCAATTCACATAACAACTTTTCACCTTGAATACACATACATTCAGTAATTCACATTTCACATCAAAAATATATTAAATTATGGAATTTAACTAGAAAGCATAGGTGTGAATCACCTACCTGCAATAGAAGCTCTACTCGTGCTCCCCTGCTGCTACTGTTGCACCACGTCTGTGGTCCCTCCTGCGAATCATAGGTTTATCTCATAAATTTTCCTCACTTAAGGATATGTTTTATAATAACCATATCAACAACCAATAAGTCTTTCTTTCAATCATTTCTTAGTACTTTATGTTTTTCTCATTTCACTCATTATTACTGTCGTTCATTGTCCAATCCTAGTTATCATTCCTTTCTTTGTATTTGGACTATCACTATCCAACTATTACTGCCTCGTTTTTGAACTGTTACTGTCTGACCTTTCCTCAGATTATTAACTATATATGGAGTTATAGAACTCCGATTCAAGTGAAATTTGTGGCGTTGGAAAGGTAAGACATGAGGCTACAAGTTCTATGTTTGGAGAAGAACCCAGTTCTGCCTCTAAGATAGTCAAAATTGCTCATTAACAAACACCTGGACTGTTACTGTCCAACTGTTACTGTCTATTTTTGAACTGTTACTGTCTGACCTCTCATATTTTTAACTATATCTGGAGTTATAGAACTCCGATTCAAGCGAAATTTATGACGTTGGAAAGGTAAGACATGAGGCTACAAGTTATATGTTTTGATAAGAACCCAGTTCTACCTATAAGGTAGTCAAAATCTCTCATTAACAAACACTTGGATTGTTACTGTCCAACTGTTACTGTCCGTTTTTGAACTGTTACTGTCCGTTTTTGAACCATTACTGTCTAGATATTGAACTGTTAATGTCTTGTTTTTGAACCGTTACTGTCTAGACATTGAACTGTTATTGTCCAACTGTTACTGTCCGTTTTTGAACTGTTACTATCTTATTTTTGAACTATTACTGTCTAGATATTGAACTGTTATTGTCTTGTTTTTGAACCGTTACTGTCTAGACATTGAACTGTTACTGTCTTGTTTTTGAACCGTTACTGTCTAGACATTGAACTGTTACTGTCCAACTGTTACTGTCCAGACATCGAACTAATACTGTCTTGTTTTTGAACTGTTACTGTCTAGACATTGAACTGTTACTATCCAATTGTTACTGTCCAGACATCGAACTATTACTGTCTTGTTTTTGAACTGTTACTGTCTGACCTCTCCTCTGATTTTTAACTATATCTGGAGTTATAGAACTCCGATTCAGGAAAAATTTATGGCATTGGAAAGGTAAGACATAAGGCTACAAGTTCTATGTTTTGAGAAGAACCCAGTTCTGACTCTAAGGTAGTCAAAATCGCTCATTAATGAACTAGACCTACTACCCTATAGGGTTTGTCATGACCCAGTCTCGGTTGGTGACCCATAACTGGAGTTCTATGACTCCAAATTGAGCAAGACCAATTTCATTAGTTAGTAAACATCCAAAACTACAATTTCTATGGAGGAACTTGATCCTAATTCCTTCATTCTCCTACCCAAAATCTCTTTGAAGGTCAAGAGACGAAACTGTCCAGATTCATCAGCCTTTCCATTTACACAAAACACATGAAGTTCTTTACTTTAACAACTCTTAATTTTTCATCAATTCAAGTCTAAGAACTCAATATATAAATTAACATCCAGGCATCAATTCATAATTGACTTGAAATGACTCACAAGACCAGGTTTAGAATATCTTACCTGGTGCGAATCAAGGCTTCGATCCCTCATTTTCTTTCTAATGACAGCCGACCCTCCCCTCTTCTCTTCTTGTTCATTTTTTTCTTGTTAATCCCTTTCCCACCAGGGTTTATTTTACCTATAACCCTCAATCTGGGATGGGTTCTTGAAATTTTGGTGTTTCTCTCTTGATTTGTAAAAATAGATATAAAAACTCCCTCTTTTCTTTCTTTACGTAGCTGCAGATCTGTTTTTGGTAAGAATAGGAGTATTTATGCTCTATAATTATTCTTATTTGCATTTAGGCCCTATTTTCTTTAAGTGTATTCGTTATTGCCCCCACTTCTTTTTATTTTAGTTTTTTTTTAATTTAATCCAGCTTGGTTTTTCTCGGGATTTACAGGGTCTGACCTTCTTGTTGTATGCTTTAGTCATTCTCTTCTGGTAGAGTTGGTGGCGACAGATCACGACTATCCTCTTTTTACTTACCAGGTTTAGTTGCTCATATCTTACTTTCTCTCATTCATCATCTTCTAGCTCAAAATCTATCAATACTCTTAACAATGAGATTTCCATTTCCAAAGGTGTTACCGCTTCCATTCCATATACTAAAGAATACGGGGTTGCTCTTGTTGACATCCTGACTATAGTGTGATATGCATAAAGGGCAAATGACAACATCTCATGCCAATACTTGTAAGTGACCACCATTTTCTAAATGATCTTCTTCATGTTTTTGTTGGTAGCTTCTACAATACTGTTCATTTTTTGTCTATATAGGGATGAATTTGAGTGTTTGATCTTCCATTTTGCACAAAGCTCCACTATCATTCTTTCATTGAAGTTCTGAGCATTATCAGTCATTATTTTCCAAGCGCTTCATATCGACAGATCAAATCTCATTCAATGAACCTCCTTACCACCTTCTAGGTTACATAAGCATATGAGCTAGATTCTACTTATTTTATGAAGTAGTCAATAGCCACTAGGATAAATAAGTGCCCATTATTGACTTTTGGATTGAAAAGTCCAATTACATTGATTCCCCACATTGCAAATGACTATAGTGATGTCAAAATGAAAAGGGGAGTTGGGGGTGTGTTTATCTTATCACTTTATATCTGACATTTATGGCATCTCCTGACATATTCTATGGAATCCTTCTTCAAGGTCAACCAAAAGTACTCTGATCTTTTTTATTTGTATGGTCGTCATATGTCTGCTAGCATGGGTTGCACAAACTCCTTCATGAACTTCTTGGAATGCCTTTTTTACTTCCATTCCATCTAGATATCTCAACAATGTTCCATCTAATGACCTTTTGTACATGATTTCTCCATCGAGGTAGTAGTTCAAGGCTAACCTTTGTAGGGTTTTCATATATGTACTAGATGCCTCCCTAGGATACTCTTGGTGTTGAATAAACCATTTGATATCATGATACCATGAATTTCCATCCACTTCTTCTTTGATTGAGAAGTAGTAAGCCAAAACATTTCTAACATCAATACTTAGGGACTGTATTTTGTTCCCACAATCAATTTTGGCCATGAAACCACGGTGGCCAAGGCATCAGCACACCAATTTTTATCTCTCCCCATATGAATGAATTTTATCTCATCTAATTCCTTTGTTAGTTTGGACATATATTCTTGATACGGTCTCAATTTCTCATCTTTTGTTTGCCATTTCCCTTTTACTTGACAGATTTTCAACATTGAGTCTCTATGGACATCAAGTTTCTTTATTTTTAATTCTAACAAAGCTTCTAGCCTAAGGATGCGAGCTTCATACTCAACAGTATTGTTGGTGTATTTAAATTGTAGTTTTATTAAGATAAGGTATTGCATTTTATTAGGAGAAATTATCATTATTCTCGCCTCGTTGCCATATATATTTACTGTTTTGTCAAAGTACATTATTCATCAGTCTGACTCTCTTTCCTGTCCTACTACTAGCACATCTTCATCTGGAAAATCAAAGTTCAAGGATTTATAATCTTTGATTACATTGTCTGCCAAATGATCAATGATGACACTTCCTTTCATGACTTTCCTTGTCATAAATACTATGTCATCTTCTTCTAATAGCACTTGCCATCTTTTTATTCTGCTCAATAAGTAAGGTTTTTCAAAGATATATTTAAAAGGATCCAATTTTAAAATCAGCCATGTGGTGTAATACAACATGTATTGTCGAAGTTGTTTTGTGGGCCATACAAGTGCGCAACAAAGCTTTTTTTACCGTTGTATACATGGACTCGCAATATGTGAACTTCTTACTCAAATAATATATTGCTCTTTCAGTCATTCCAAACTCATCATGTTGCCCGAGTACGTATCCCATCGCTCTTTTAGTTGTAGTCAAATATATGATTAATGGTTTGTTAGATAGCGAGGGAACCAATAAAGCTGGATTTTGTAGATATCCTTTGATCTTATCAAAAGCCTCTTGGTATTCTTCATTCCATACCCTAGGATTTTTCTTTGGAAAAAGTCAGAATATTGGTTCACAAGTTGCTATCATTTGGGAGATAAACCGAGTAATGTAATTTAGACGACCCAAGAATCCTCTTACTTCTCTTTTGCTCTTAGGAGCCGACATGTTTTGAATTGCCTTCATTTTGTCAAGGTATATTTCAATACCTTGACTACTTACCACAAATCCGAGCAACTTTCCGGATTTTACCTCGAATGAGCACTTTATAGGGTTCAACTTCAGCTGATATTTTCTTAACCTTTCATACAGCTTTCTTAGAGTTTAGCAATGGTCTTTTTTCTCTTTGGATTTGACAATTATACCATTCACATGAACTTCAATCTTTTTATGCATCATATCATGGAATAAGGTCACCATTGCCCTTTGATAAGTGGCCTCAACATTCTTCAACCTAAATGACAACACTTTATAGTAAAAGGTTCCTCATGGTGTAATGAAGGTTGTTTTCTCTTTATCTTCATCAATTAGCTTGATTTGGTTGTACCAAGAGAAACCATCCATAAAGGAGTACGTTGAGCTTTGTGCTACATTATCAACCAAGATATCATTATGAGGCAATAAGAAGTCATCTTTTGGGCTTGCTTTGTTTAAATCCCTGTAATCCACACATACTCTAATCTTATTGCCTTTTTTGGGACTATTACTATGTTAGACACTTATTATGGGTATCTAACTACTTCCAAAAAACTATCATCCCACTGACTCATTATCTCATCTTTTACCTTAAGCACCATATATGGGCGGGTTCTCTGTAGTTTTTGCTTTACAAGTGTACTTCCTTCTTTTAAAGGCACTTTATGTACTATGATGTCGGTATCTAGACGAGACATATCTGCGTAGGACCAAGAAAACACATCGATATACTTGTGTAGTAGTGAGATCAAATATTTTTTTTTCCACTGGTAGTGATTAGAGTCCCTATTTTAAACTTTTTTTTGTCCTCCCCTATACTAACATTGATTGTTTCTAACTTTTTTTTGCCGATTCTCGAACTTGCTTTGATTATTCTAATAATGTAGTGAATTCTTCTACATCATCCCTTTCCCATTCATTTTCTTCCATTGTAATTGTGTACTTATCAAAATTTGACTATTCATTCTTATTGTAATTTGCTAGTGATTTTATGGATGGTCTACTTTCAGATTTCCTGAAAGCGAAAAGTGTAAGTGCATGTTTCATAAAAAAAAAGATAAATAAAATGGTGGAAATGTATAATCTCATTCAGAAAAGGAAATACTCAAACACAACGAAACCAATTGTTGGCATCTTGAGCCAAGATTGCCAACTTGGTATGAAAACACAAACAAAACAAAAGGCAGAAAACAAACATAAAATGTTGTCATTTACTTTTTAAAGACTAAATTCTTCTTCTTCCATCATTTTACTATGATTTTTAACTTTGCCACCATCTTGCTCCAACGTGTTGATGCCCATAGTAGCCAAGCCTTGGGTAGGGACATCCATTGCATCTTCAAAGTGGACCAAATAGACGAGCTTAGGGAGTGATATATGGATTGGAGGAATGATAATCTTTTCTTCCTCTGGTTCTCTCTTTTCCAACCTAGCTAGTCTCTTCTCTCGCCTAATATTGATAGTTCTCTTATAATCTTTATTGTCAGGTTTGAAGTCGAGCCTAAATATTTGATTTACAGTTTTCCAACTTATTGGGCTTATCCTTTCTGGATTTCTAGTAACAGAGTTATACTAGAAAGGAAGTCTATGCCTTAAGAAATACTTGGTTGTCATTCTTCTGGCTTCAAAAATCACTAGTTTTCTTAGCACTGAATTTTTTGGCACCCAATCTGTATTAACAATCTCAAAAGCATGGAGATTACCATCTTTGTTCCCTTCAACCTTTATGTAAGGTATTGTCACGTTCTGTACCATGGTCAGGGTCTCTTCAGCCTTAACTGTCGCTAACATTCTATTCATAATATACTTCAAACATTGATGCAAGGAGAAAGTCACAGTGCCAGCAACATGTATCCAAGGCCTTCATAATAATATGTTGTGTGAAGGGTGAATATTCATTACTTGCAAAGTTACTAGAAATGCTTGCAGGCCAATGAACAATTCTATCTCAATAGTCCCTACCATCTATCTTGAAGAACTGTCATATGCCCTAGCTGTCATAGTACTGGGCAACATGTGGGTTGAATCAACTAACATTTCATCCAGCACATCTTTCAGGAGCACATTAAAGGCTAAACCATTATCTATCAATACCTTGCCAATGGTGCAATCTTGACACCATATTGTGATGTATAGAGGTTTGTTAGGACCTCTAGCATTGAGCTCATCTTTGGTGAAGTACAAGTAGTCGGTAAAGTTCAAGCAAAGCCTTTATTTTCTGTATCTCTAAGAAAAGCATCTGTTCCAACTATACTTTGTTAATATCGATAAAGATCTCTCCCAACTTGCCAAGCATTGAGATGAATCCTTCAAGCATAGATGGAAGCTTGGTTGGTCTGCTTGTTTATGTTGTTTATCTTTTCTGAGAGCAACATGTTTCTTCTATTCAATTGATTGTTGTTAGTATCAATCATTTGATTGTGGTGCTACAACAACCTGTTTTTTTTCCTCCAAATGTTTTATCCTAATTTTTTCTTTGTCGAGCTTTCTCTTCAACAGGTCAATCTCCTCAGTTTTGAATTGACAGCTTTTTCTTTGGCTTTTGCTTTAGCTAGCTAGCTCACTCTCAAGTATCACATGTTTCTTAATTCGACTTTTTAACTCTTTTTGGACCCTTGAAGACATATCGACTCTTTCTTGGCAATTATCAAAATTGGCTTTAAATGTCTCAAATTTGATATTGGTTTGCACCCAACTTACTTCCAATTCTACTCGCTCCTTCTCAGCTTGGTTTCTGGCCACCTTTTCCTCTTTCAGTTGCTTCTCTAAAAACACGTCTTTTTTTTTCCTTCTCTATTAATTGTTGCTTTATAAACTTCCTTAATTTTTCTTTAGTGAGGAGTTGTTATTCGAGAGAGATCCTAAAGGCTTTACTAGTATCCAATTCTACCTAGAGCTTTTTCAATTATTCTCTTAGTTCTTCCTCGTTGTTAATCCTCTTTCTCTTATTTAGTTTGGCAACTTGTGAAGTCCCAATTTCTAATTCAAGATTCTTGGGGACAGTGACCACTGATAGATTTCTCCATTTCAGGTACTTTTTGATAATGACTAGATTCCTCAAACCATCTGATTTCTGTTTTTTATCAATACTAGTAGCTTTCGCAAGTGCAACAACCAAGTAAAGTAAGAGAAGGGGAACACGTCCCACTGTAGCTCCCCTTTTCCTGCTTTTTCTCCTTCTTCATGGCCAAAAACAAAAGGAAATCTACTTCTTCACGTTGATTTCCTATACGGACACAACAGCAGGCCCAAACAGATTTTCCCGACAATTCTGCTCTCGCTCTAGCAATGCCACCTCCCTATCCTTGTCCTCTGACCCATACCTCTCCCTTAATAGCACAAATTAATGATAATACAATGCTTGCCCCAGTTGCCTCTTCCTCGAACCCCAAAGCTCCTGCTCCTCCTTTGATTTGAAAACAGATCTCTACGGATGTTCCTATCCTAGGTGGCTCAAGCCCTAATCGCTCTATCTTATACGCTAAGGATGGATCTGTTTAGTAGGGTGTTGGTAAGTCCCCTTTCAACTTGGAACAAGTCTTAGTGGAGGAGTGCTCTGAAGATGATGGTTTTGAAGAAGAAGAGGTTGACTATGACGATTCAGAGGATGATCATATGGGTAGTTCTAAATTCTTTCGTACCCGTGTCCTTGAAGGTGCTGGAGGCCCATCTGAAACCCCTCTTGCTGGTGCTCAACCCACTACTAGACCATCTCTGGTCTCAAATCATCAACTAGTTGTGGCTATTCCAGGCACCTCTAACTTCTCTGAACATGCTGTTGGTAATTGGCGTAATTTATTTGTCACTGATCGTAACTCAGTAGTTGCCCTAATCTGATGCATTACCCTAGTTTTACTGATACTGGAGGTTGCAATCTCTCAGAAGATGATTTGGACAGTAAATATAGTTTATTGAAGTTTAGCCATATTGGTTATGTGGCTAGGAAATCCCCTGGTTTTGAAGCTCTGAATAATGTTGCTAACTCCTGGAATTGTGAAGTTACCTTGAGCATCCATGAGACTGGCTGACTGATCTTTAAGTTTACTAATAAGGATGATAAAAGGAATGTTTTGAATGGTGGTCCTTACCAAGTATTTGGTCAGCCCCTCATGCTGAGGGCAATGCCTGAATATTTTGATTTTTCTACCTCTGAAATGCATATCATTCCGGTTTGGGTCAAGTTCCTTAGCCTTTTGATTATATAATGGTCTCCTAAATGTCTTTCCAAAATTGCTAGTGTAATTGGTAAACCATTACACAGTGATATGCTTACATCTTTTATGTTAAGATTATCTTATGTTAGAGTTCTGGTGGAAGTGAATTTACTCTCAGACCTACCCTATTCTGTTGATGTTACTATGCCAAATAGGGGTGATCTTCATCAGCAAATGGTTTATGAAACTTTATTGAGATTCTGCAAACATTGTCGAGTTCTTGGACATCTCACTACTACTTGTAACAATTCTTCTACTGGGTCATGTAAGCAAACTCCTCACGTCAACAATGTCAATGCCAATAACAGTTGTGCTAGTGTATTCCAGTGTTTGGGACCTAATGGTGGTTCCCCTGTGGTGGATGATCAAGGCATTTTTTTGTTTGCTGGGTGTGGATTTGATCCTATACAGTCTGAGGTGGTAGCTGCAAATGATGGTTAGGCAACAATTAAGAGTAAAAAAATCCAGTCATAAGCATCAAATTCCTCCTAATAAGAGCTTGGCAATTACTGCGACTATTTCATATGGGAGACATAATGGTATAGACAATGTTGGGACTGTGGTGGCTAGTTTTGTTCCACTAATTCCTGAAGATACTCCCGTGGGTGGTTCGGGAATGGTGCTGGGGGTCTATCACATAATTTGCAATCTTGAACTCCTAAGGTATGTTCAGGAGTTGATAATGCTGTTATGCAAGGTTGTGTGACTTCTAAGGGCAAAGAAGTGCTTGTTTCCAAGAGCTCAAGTGTGGCTATGATTTTGGCAGATAGTCCAGTTTATATGCTGTTAAGCCCCAATAATTACTGTGAGTGATGTTTTCTCTTAGGGCAAGAATAAACCGCAATTTGCATAAAATCTTCTTACTTCATTAATAAGACTTGGCTGCTTAAATAGCAAAGCCAATTAACAACCCACGTATTTACAAGTCAACCGAATAAAAGAACACACGACTAACAGAAATACAAATAAATAATAATGGAAAGAGACCCTCCCATACTGCCTCATGCATGTCTTCTAATTGCCCGCCCGCATGCACTTTCTCCTTGTTAGCATGAATGCATGTTTGAGTGCATGGGACATGCAACCACCTGCCCGCACGATTATAGGTTTGAGTGTAGTGCATGGGACATGCACACTTACAAATATTTGAGATTTGGTTTGAGGCCACGAGTTGAACGTCGTGGCCTATCATTACTTCCCCTAGGAAGAATATCCTTGTCCTCAAGGATGGTAAGCGAGAATTTAGCGAGCAATTGTTCAGTTGGTTCCCAGGTGGCATCATCAGTGGGAAGATTTTTCCAATGAACTAAGCTCTCCTCAACAAGGTGGCCCCCATGTTTGATCCAACGAGTATCCAAAATCATCTGAGGCTCTAAAATGACCACGCCATCATCAGCGACTGGTGGTAACTCGGTCTGGTGGGGATCAGCTTGCCCTGCAGTGGTATGGAAAGGTTTCAACAAAGACACATGAAAAATGGGATGAATCCGCAAGTGAGCAGGTAGTTGTAACTTGTAAGCGACAAACCCATATTTTTCCAGAACTAAGTAAGGTCCATAAGAACGACTAGCTAGCTTTTAATGGACACGTTTGAAAGCCGTTTGCTGGCGATAAGGATGTAACTTGAGTAAAACCAAATTGCCAACCTCAAACGAGACATCCCTTTGTTTGCGATCTACCATTTGCTTCATATGATTAACTGGAACTTCTAAGTTGGTCTTGAGTTGTTTAAGCAAGGCATCACGATGTAACAAATGCTGATCAACTTCATGTACAGCCGAGAGGCCTTCAGTGTAGAATGGAATGGATGGGGGTAGATGACCATACAACATCTAGAAAGAGGTCATGCCAGTAGAAATTTGGTACGTGGTATTATACCAATATTCGGCCCATGAAAGATAACTGGTCCACTTGCGGGGCCATTGGTGAACGAAACAACACAAATACTGCTCCACACAACGGTTAACTACCTTCGTCTGTCCGTCAATTTGTAGATGGTAAGCAGAACTAAGCTTCAATTTGGTGCCCGACAACTTGAAGAATTCTTGCCAGAATTTACTAACAAAAATGGGATCGCGGTCACTGATAATAGAAATGGGCATGCCCTGAAGCTTGATAATTCCTTCTATAAACTTCTCAGCCACAATTTTAGCAGTAAAGGGATGAGTTAATGGAAGAAAATGAGCTGATTTGCTGAACCTGTCAACAACCACCATAATTGCATCTTTGCCCTAAGATGTGGGTAGTCCCTCAATAAAGTCCAATGAAATATCATTCCACACCTGACAAGGAACAAGTAAGGGCTGTAGAAGGCCTGCTGGAGCCATTGTTTTAGTCTTGATCTTTTGGCAAACATGCATCCCTGGCTAGTAGAACTATTGGCCTAATTTTTTGAATGTGCGTAAGATGCAATAATGCCCACCTGTTTTGGTGTCATGCATTTCGTGGAGTAAACGAGTGCGTAAGGAGTTATCAGCAGGAACAACAACTTTCCCTTCGTAGAATAGCAGCCCATGACGCCACTTATACTGTGTTTTAGGTTGATCATTGGCCAAATGACCTTTCATCTTGATATAGTGATCAGTTGTTGCGGCGTGTTTGATATCTTCCCATAGACTAACCTATAGAATAAATAGATGGTTAAGAATGAGACTGCCTTGTTTCTTAGACAGTGCATTTGCTGCAGAATTTTCACGATCTAGGCAGTATAATATTTCGTAGTCGTAGCCTAGAAGTTTGGCGACCCATTTTTGCTGTTCTTGTGTGACGATTCGCTGCTCCAAGAGATACTTAAGGCTGCGGTGATCAGTTTGAATAAAACATTTCTTGCCCAGAAGGTAAGGACGCCATAAACGGATAGCCTCAATGATAGCCAACATTTCTTTGGCGTATATAGACCAAGATAGTTTAGTGACACCAAGTGCCCTACTCATGAATGCCACTGGTTTACCTTGTTGCGACAACATAGCACCAATGCCTTCACTAGAAGCATCAGTCTCAATAGTAAATGAGTTGTTGAAATTAGGCATGGCGAGTGTAGGAGTTGTGGTCATGGCATGCTTGAATGCAATGAACGCAAACTCCAACTTATCATCCCAAACATACTGGCCTTTTTTAAGGAGGTTAGTGAGAGGCCGAGCAAGAACACCATATTGGCTGACAAACTTGCGATAATAACCTGTTAAACCCAAAAATCCATGTAAAGCAGAAATATTAGTAGGAAGTGGCCATGCCACCATTGCTTCTACCTTTCTGGCATCTACTTTCAATCCATGATTTGTGACTATGTGTCCCAAATATTCTAGCTCCTGTTGCCCAAAGGCACATTTACACCTCTTGACAAAGAATTGGTGTTGCCGTAGTATGGACAAGATCTGCTGGACATGCTTTAAATGTTGTTCCCATGTATTACTATAAACCAAGATATCATCAAAGAAAACCAAGATGAATTTGCTAAGATGTGGACGAAAGATTGAATTCATAATAGCTTGGAATGTAGATGGCACATTGCATAAGCCAAAAGGCATAACCAAGTACTCATAATGTCCATTATGTGTCCTGAATGCAGTTTTTGGTATATTAGGAGGACTTGGACTTGATGGTAATCAGCCTGTAAATCAAGCTTGGTAAAGTAGGATGCACCGTAGAGTTCATCCAACATGTCTTCAACAGTGGGAATTGGAAACCTGTCTTTAATTGTGGCAGCGTTGAGTGCACGATAGTCTGTGCAAAAGCGCTAGTTACCATCCTTCTTCTTAACCAAGATGACCGGTGATGAGAAGGGACTAGTCCTAGGTTGAACAAGTCCAGAATTTAGCATTTCTTGGACTTGTTTCTCAATCTCCTCCTTCTAATAATGAGCATAGCGATATGGATGTACATTCACCGGTGCAGTGCCTTCCTTCAAAGGAATATTGTGGTCAATCTGTCTGGAAGGTGGTAAACTGGAAGGCTCCATAAAGACATCAGAAAATTCATGCAACACTCTTTGCATGCCAGGTTGAATGCCACCTTGTGTATCTTGCATAGTGATCTGTAAACAAAAGGCATATATGGCACCACTGGAACAAACGTCTTTTGAGATTTTTTTTAAAATTTAGCTGCTTGAATCTCATAATCGTCTATCCCTTCCAACTGTCTGGCTTTATTTGCCCAAAAGAATTCCATGGTCAACTGTTTCCAGCTGCAAACCACAGACCTGAGTAACTCCAGCCATTGAATTCCCAGCACTAAATCCAACCCTGTGATTGGTAGAGAATATAGTGTTAAGGAAACAATAGAGCCTTGTAAGTCTACCTGAACCTCGTTGAACTTTTCTTGACACTTGAGATTTTCCCCATTTGCTACCCGTACTGTGAACGCCTTAGTAGATACCACTGGTAAACGCAGTAAGTTTGCCATTCGCTCACTAATGAAGTTATGTGTGGACCCAGTGTTAATTAGTGTGAATATGGCATGAGAACCAATTTTGGCAGTTACTCGCATGGTTTTGGGTGTAGTCCATCCTGTTAATGCATGTAACGTAATCTCAGGTTCCACAAATTCCTCAAGGTGCTCTGCAACAGAATGTTTGTCATGGATGTTGTCACAGACAACTTCATCATCTTCATCATGGCCTTCTACCATTAGCAATTTTGCTCCCTGACATTTATACCCTGCTGTGAAACGTTCATTACAATTAAAACATAATCCTTGAAATTGTCTCCGCTGCATTTCATCCTAGCTGAAACGTCTTATCGGTGCCACATGTGTTGTTGACGTTGATGGTGAAAGGGCTAGAGAAGCTCGTACCGGTGGTGCTGGATGTATGAACTTCCTCTATCTCGTGAGCTGATCATCCTTCATTCGTGCAAAACTGATAGCATCCTTTAATGTTTGTGGCTTAAACATACAAATGCCATCTCATATATCCGACCTTTAACCACCCATAAAAGTTCCCACTCAAGCCTTTTGTGTCCAACCTCTGACCCGATTGCCTAACCGTTCAAATTCTCGTTGGTATTCACGCAAGGATCCAGTTTTTCTGGTTCTTGAAAGAGCTTCATCAAAATTTTCGCACTCTGATGGTCTAAAGCAAGCCCAAAGTTCATCTTCAAAATTTACCCAAGCAATAGCACATCCCTCATCTTAGAAATTCCTGCGAATCCACTACCACCATTGATTTGCTTCCCCTTCCAAATGGTAGGATGCCAAATATACCTTTTGTGTTTCAGCAGTATTCTGAAACTCAAAAAATTGGTTTACTCAATTGAACCATTTGGTTTGGTCATCTCCTGAAAATATAAGAAACTCAAGCTTTGCTGTTTTGGAAGATAGAATTTGTCGCCCTCCATCATGGCCCTCACGATATTGATTACCATGAGTTGTAGGTTCCTAGTTAGCAAGCAATACATCGGAGAGATGATTGAGGGTTTCCTCTAGTTGGCGATGTTTATCAGCCATATGGATCTCCATTCTGTGTAGTCCATCTTGGACTTCACCGAGTGCAATTTCTAGTTGCTCAATACGTTCTTTATTGGTTCCCATAACCTGGCTCTGATACTAATGTTAGGCCCCAATAATTACTGTGAGTGATGTTTTCTCTTAGGGTGAGAATAAACCATAATTTGCATAAAATCTTCTTACTTCATTAATAAGACTTGACTGCTTAAATAGCAAAGCCAATTAACAACCCATGTATTTACAAGTCAACCGAATAAAAAGAACACACGACTAATAGAAATACAAATAATTAATAATGGAAAGAGACCCTCTCATACTGCCCCATGCACGTCTTCTAACTGCCCGCCTACATGCACTTTCTCCCTGTTAGCATGAATGCATGTTTGAGTGTATGGGACATGCAACCACCTGCCTGCACAAGTGCACATTTCAGTGTAGTGCATGGGACATGCACACTTACAGATATTTGAGATTTGGTTTAAAGCCACGAGTTGAACGTCGTGGCCTATTATATGCCTCCAAGGAAGGGGGTGAAGAATCGTGCTTGCAGGATTTCTGGTTGTGGTAAGGGGTCTCCTGCCACTATCACCTCTTAATGTTAATCTATAGCTGGAAAGTCAGAGGGCTAAATAGGCCTCTGAAGCAGCATGAAGTTGCTCACCTCATGCGGAAGCATAAAATGGATGTTTGTGGTCTTTTGGAAACCAAGCTTAGCTCTTCCAAAGCCTTTTTGTTGTAGAAATTCAGGCTTAAAAACTGGAAGTTCATGTCTAATGCTGCTATGGCTATTAATGCTAGAATTCTGGTTTTCTGGAACCCCACTATTGTCAAAGCTGACTTATTAGATTTCTTAGCTCAAGGCATTCATGTTTTCATTTACAGTCTCATTCATCAATTCTCCTTTAATGCCACTTTTATCTATGGCTATCACATTATTGTAGTAAGGAGACCTCTATGGGATAACTTGAGGCAATAATGTCCTACTGCTCCTTGGCTTGTTTTGGGTGATTTTAATTCCTTGCTTTCTCAAGATGATAAGCATAATGGAGTAGCATTCTTTTCCTATAAAGTTGCTGATTTCAAGAATTGCTGCTCCGACCTCGGATTATATGATTTAAATTACATTGATTGTCATTTCTCTTGGACTAACGGCAGAGTTTGGAGTAAAATTGACAGAGTTAGAGTAAAATTGACAGAGTCCTAGCCAATCTTCTTTGGTCTTCATTTCAATCCCAGGTGCATGTTCATTTTGGCAACTCTTGAGCCTTCTCAAACCACTCTCCTACCATTATTCGGCTAGCCTACCAACATGTTAGAGGTAAGCGATGTTTCAAATTCTTTAATATGTGGGCTAATCATGATAGCTTTTTGGAGCTGGTGGCAGATAAATGGAATCTATATGTCCAAAGATCTCTCATGTTTATTCTCTACAAGAACCTCAAGCACTTGAAGGAACTTAAGAAGCTTCACATCAGCCATATATCAGAAAGGGTTTCTCAAGTAGAGATGGAACTTAAAGCTCATCAATCTGCCTTCCACCATGATAAGGATAATCTTCAGCATCTAGCTCTAGAGAAGCAGCTTTGACATAAGCTTTTCAATCTCAAATATGCTAAAAGATTGTTTTCTGCTCAAAAGCTTCAATGTAAATTTTTCAAAGATTATAACAAAGGCTCCTTTTACTTTTATTCTCTCATGAGTCAGGAACATCGAAAGAACTTTATCTCTGCTGTTTAGCTCAGTGATAGTTCCCTTACCACTTTTATTGATGAAGTAGGGTATGCTTTTGTATGCTATTTAAGGGATTTGGTTGGCTTTTCTAAGGTCACCCTTCCCTTAGATGATGAAGTCTCTTGGTCAGGCCCCTGTATTGATCCTGCCTCTCATGCATCTCTCTTGGCTCCAGTCACTAATGATATTATTAAGCAAGCTTTATTCAGCATTGATAATGACAAAGCTCCTGGGCCAGATGGATATGCCTCCTTTTTCTTCAAAACATCCTGGGATATTGTTGGTGGTGATTTGTCTTGCTGTCCGTGACTTCTTTGTATCTAAGAAACTTCTCAAGAAGATTAACCACTCCATCATTGCTCTTATTCCCAAATCTGCCAATGTTTCTGCAACTACTAATTTCAGACCTATTTCCAGTTGTAATGTGGTATACAAGGTGATTTCTAAGATTCTCTCTGTTAGGCTTGCTATTGCCCTTGCGGATATTATTAGCCCTCTGCAAAATGCTTTCTTAGGAGGTAGATTGATGGCTGATAATATTCATCTTATTCAAGAGAATCTTTGGCTATATGAGTGTAAACGTGTGTTGCCTAGATGTTTGATGAAAATTGATTTTAAGAAAGCCTTCAACTTTGTCCAATGGCCTTTTCTGCAGCAGCTCCTGCTATCTTTTAGCTTTCCATATAAATTTATGCACCTTATATTGCAGTGTGTGGCAACCACTTCTTTTTCTATTTTTATTAATGACATTATATATGGCTTATTCCAAGGAAAGAATAGGGCGCGTCAGGGTGATCCTTTATCACCTTATCTCTTTATCATCTGTATGGAATACTTTTCCAAGATGCTTAAGTTGGCTTCTATGAGCTTTAGGTTCAGATTTCATCCAAAGTGCAGTGCTCAGGATATTAGTTATCTTGCCTTTACAAGCAACATCATCTTGCTCTCTCGAGGAGATAGATAGTCTGTCTTTTGCTTGTACCAATAACTCATATCATTTGGGCACATCTCTGGGTTGGTTATTAGCAGAGAAAAGTCTTCTATTTATTTTGGCAGAGTCAGAGAGCAAACAAGTTCTATTTTGTAATTTTTGAATTTTATTTGATTTATTAGGAATTTTTGTTATGTTGTAACATGTAAAAGTGAAGTGTGAGTTGAGCATAGTAAAAAGTGATGTGCGTGTGTGTTTTTCATATTTTTTTATGTATGTTTTGTAAATGTTAAAAAAAATAAAAAAGATAAAAAAAAGAGTTAATGTTTTAATTTGCATATGGTCAATTATCTTAAATACAAATAAAATCATGTTGTATATCCCGTGAAAATGTAAGAACATGTATCTGTATATATTTTGGGATTTAATAATTGATTTATTAAAGCCTTAAGAATTTGGCTAATATTTTAAATTTTTAAATCACATCAAACCACGAAGCAGCTTACCTCAGGTAAGGTGCGACAGGGTTGCTAATACCTTTTCTAACTACAACCAGTCTCTTATCCTCAAACTTCTGACAACGACCAATATATTCGGGTTTCCTAGTAACCTTCAATCAAATACAAGGTGGCGACTCGCAAACAAAACAAACAACCACGAAAATTGCCATTGACATTGTGTAGGCATGTGCGACAGAATGACAACTCCACTGGGGACGATATTGTTTCTGACAATATTGGACTAAGCTTTGTATATTTGATTTGTCTTAGGTTTTTTGTTTTGTGTTATTTTGTTTTTGTTATATCCATGCATTGTATAGAATTGTCTCTTGCATCACATGTTTTAATTTTTAAAAGCACATACAAGCTTCAGGTTAAGTTGGAGACTAGCAACTTATCTTACGACTTTTAGTCAAGGTTTAAGTTTGTGTAAACCCCACTCTTCATTAAGTGCTTAGACTAGTAACGGTTGGTACACGTGTTAACTGAGTGCCTACTGAGCCTCCATATTGCCTTCAAGAGGATGATCATTAGGACAATAAGAGATCCTTTTTTAGTGACCAAGTAGTAAACCTATCATTTGTCTCACATAAAAAGATTAGAGTCTGCCTTTAAGATGTATGCTTCATACACATTGTTTTGCATTTGAGCAAGCCCTTCTTAAAGCATCTTGAATTCAGGACTTACAGGTGATATAATGGTCATCACTCAAGAAATTTCTATTGTAAAGTTTGAGCAAGAATAAAAGTTCTTATTTCATCATACAAGAGTTACGACCATTTATCACCCCTCGAAGGGCGAGTTCATCATATAGATTACATGCTCATACATTTGTCATGCACGCACTGGGATGAAAAGTAGGTTCCCCCACCTAGGGTCTACTACGCTGGACTGAAAAAAATATGAAAAATGAAGAAAGGGGTTAGATAAAAGCTCATTGTCAAAAGGAAATTAAGAGCATCACAGATGAAATAGCTAGCTTCACAAATCTGCTTGAACAAATGTCGAGTTTCAAGAATGGAAGGGGAATGTTTTCATAGCCTTCTGTTGGAAACATTATGAATCTACACCCACACACAGGAAAACATAATTGACTTTTCTGCTTAGCGTTCCATTAGCAGAGGCCATAAACATTGAAGTTGCATCGCCTCTCCATCATTTCAGTTGTGAACAGCAATAAGAACGCCTTTTGTCATCAATGAAAGTGCCGCACCCTCGCGACGAAGCGTAACGTCGCGGCAACCCTCGATTTATTTCGGGTTTTTTTTTTAATTTGTGAATAAGGGAGTCACCACCTAGTATTATGGTTACTAGGAACCCTAACTGGTCTTTTAGAGAATCTAAGGTAAGGGACTGGTTGCGTAAATAGAAGGTATTAGCACCCCTAGTATGCCCTACCTAAGATAAGCTACTTGGTGTTTGGTTTGCCTTATAATTGCTATGGTGTTGGTGTTCTCTTAAATAGGTTTCCTAGAATAGGTTTGCTATGATGAATGGATTTGGGTTCAAAGTCTAAAAGTAAGAACCCTTGGCCTATATGAATCATACCTTTAGATATATCTACAAAGTGCCAAGGAGAACCATTGTAGATCTCTTGAAATCTGTGTTTGATTTAAACTAAATTTATTAGGATAGAAATCCCAGGAGATTCCGTGTGCTTTAAAAGCTCATTTTTCCCTTAGTATTTAAAGAGTTTGCGACTCGTAAATCACAAAGAGGAGGGACAAAAAATTTAGAAATCTAAGGAAATTCAAGGCACTTTAAAAGCCTATTTTTGCCTTAGTGTTTCATACTCTCATGGCTCGTAAACCGTGAAGTCAAAAATTGAAATGTCCTCAATTATAATCCAGGCTTCTTTCAAGGATGTGTGATGACTTATTATTCCTAGAAAATTATTTTGGATATTTACCACTTAGGGTTTCTTTATCCAAATATTAACAATGAATAATAACAAGTTATTCCCAAAAATATTTTGAATATTCATCCTTTTGGGATTTCTTTATTCAAACATTAATGGTGAATAATAGATGAATTCCCCCCAAAATAAGATTTTTGTATTTTTTGGAATATTGGCCAATACCCTTTGGAGTTTTACAAACATGTTGTAAAATCCATAAATGCAAGAAAATAATTTTTTTTTGTTGTGTTTAAAAAATCCATGCGAAAACACATTTTCGAAATTTCAAATATTATTTTTTTAAAAAAAAACATTCAAAACATGTTAGGGTATTAGCCGTATGCAACATATAGGAAAAATTTTATTTTTTTTATCAAAACACAAGCATCACAATTAAATACAAAAATCGCAATAAAAGCTAACCAACCGTCTCATATACTCTAATATTTATAAGAAGCTTAAAGCAACTAAAAAAAATTCAAAGCCAACTCATCTTAAAAAAAAAAACTTTATAACTAGAGAGAAATAAACCATGTGCACGAGGGAGCCAAAATTATGAAGCCAGAATCCAGTGATAGTGTTCATACCTCACAAACCCACTCTTTTATAAACTTAAGACCCGCCTTAGTCATCCCACACAGACAGCAAGGAAAAATAAAACTGGAAGAAATCACAAATAAGAAAGACAAAATCATGGTCGGCTAATCTCTCCTCCAACGGGCGTAAGGAATAAACAAAATGAAGGTCCCTAAACGTAAAAGTTCCTAAACATGAAGACAACCCCTTTTACATGGACAACAACTAAACTCAAACATCATGAAAGAATAATGGGCAAGCGTTGGCTTTGTCTAAACAGAAATCAATTATTCAGAGGGAAGAAACAATTTTACAAATGAATAACCAACGAATGCTTAGTATGAAAATAACAAAGGAGGAGAGATTGGGGCTTATACCTGCAGATCTTGTTTTGCAGAAAATGAAGCCAAAGACCGAAAGACAACTCATACGTGCGTCCTTTAGTTACTGGTAATTGACGGACAAAAACAATGACGTTAAAGCTGTGATGTGCTGGTGGAATTGACGTTCTTCCTTCTATGTTATCTTGCTCTTTCTTGTTTTCCTGTTGCTTGCCTCTCTTTTTCTCCTTCTCTTTTCTTTCTCCCCACTAGGTCATTAGAGGGGGCTTATATATAATCTAATATATCTCTATTTAGGAAAGATTCAATGCATTAATCTAGGATTGCAAATCCCAGCTGACTTGCAGCCAAATAATACAAATGAGGAAACTACAATATTCTCATTGATTATGTGCTGATTCTAGTGATTTCTTCCCAACATTAACACATCATCCCAGCCATCTATGTTAGGGATAAAATCCCAGCCATTAGATGATGGTGAGGTTCTTCTCTTCATGGCATTTTAGCAGCTGTCAACGTTTGTCTCCCTTAGACTAAAAACAGAAACTATGATCTGCAACACACAAAATCGGGCGAGAGAAAGATGGAAACTAAATAGGCAGTTGTGCAGGGAAAAAGAAAAGAATTTGACATGGAGGGGTACTGTTCAAAACACATATGAACAGTACTATACTGCAAAGTCTTATTTCCTTATGTGGCGTGGTGGAATTCCTATCATTTTATGACATGTCATTTTTACCAATGGAATTACTAACGGAATAAATTCCGTCGGTCATTCTGTTGGTAAATCCGTCGGTAAATTGTAAACATTGTTCATCATGTCAATTACAAAGGGAATCACCGATGGAAATTTCCGTCGGTATTTTCCAGAGAGCTCCAGAACTGTTCACTTTCCAATTGCACTGTTAATTGTTGTTCTTTACAGATAAAATCACCGACGGATTGAAAAGTCGTCAGTGTTATTTGGTGATTTTCTGAAAAAATTCAATTAATTTAAAATTTTCATTTAAATATTACAAATGGAATCACTGACGGATTGAAAAGTCGTCGGTGATTGTTGGCGGTTTCTGAAAACTTTTTACAAAATTGAAAATTTAAATTAAATATTACTGATGGAATTACCGACGAAATAATTAAAAAATATTAATATTCAATTATCCGTTGGTAAATCCGTTGCTAACGCGCTCTAATAAAAAGTCTGGATCCCCTTATTTCACAAGAGACAGACTCATTTTTTATAATTCTTCTTCTACTTTTTCTTCTTCTTCTTCACTATATGTAAAAAACATCAATATCTATTTCTTTCTCTTCTTTTCTCTCCTCATCTTTTTCTTTTTTCCTCCATGCTCGGGTATGTCTTCTTCTTCTTTCTTCTTTTATCCTCTTAGTTTTTTTTTTAATTAATATGCTTTACGAAATTTTTTTTCTCTCCTTAGCTTCACTTGCAACTACATTAAGGCAATATTTTTCTTTTTTCTTCCTTTTTCATGATTTTTTTCACTATATTTGTTTTTTATTTTATTTTTAATTGTTTTTGTTCTTAATAATTGTATAAATTTTGTTGTGAGATTTTTTTTTCATATGAGACCAATTTTTATTTGATTTATTTATAGAGATTTTTAAATTTTTAGCAATTGCAACTTCATTTTTTTCATATGAATTTTTTTAGTTGAATTTATTTTTTTCATTTTATTTATTTGTTGCAAATTTGTTTGAGTTGATTTTCTTTCTTTTTTTTTTCCAAGCATTTTGAGTATATAATATACAGTGTTGATTTATGTTAATTTAATTATTTTATAATTTTATAAAATGAATTTTTTTAAAATGTTTTTATATAATTACCGATGAAATTACCGACGGAAAATCCCTTGGTAATTTCATCGGTATTTTTGTCGGTATTTCCCTCGGTAATTCTGTCGGTAATAAAAAAATTATTACCGACGCGTTTGTTCTGTCAGTAAATCCGTCGGTGATTCTATTACTAACGGATAAAATATTACCGATGAACGATTCACCGACGGATCATTTTCGTCTGTGATTCCGTCGATAATATAATTACTGATGGAATATGTGTCTTAGAACAACAGAAAAATTTCGTCGGTAAAACTGTTAAATCTTGTAGTGAAATGGGAATATCTTGAGTTTCTGATATTGAAATCAGAAGATTCAAAAATCAAAATTCATCCACACATACAAGACTATAACTGTCATAAAGGATCCAAAGTTAGATAAAATCATTTTGAAGATTAGATTTGCAACCAAACTTGGCCGGAAACCTTCTCGCGGCAGGATTCTATGCTTTCACGCTAGATTTCAAACGGGAATATCTTGAGCTTCTGATATTGAAATCAAGTGATTCGAAAGCCCAAATTCATCTACACGTCCAGAACTACAACTTTGATGAAGGATTCAAAGTGAGATAAAATCGTTTTAGAGAACAGAATTTGACAGCAATCTGGTTGGTCAAAAAGGGTCTCCTGGTCTAATTCAGAAACTGACAATGCCGAGCATTCCGATATGACTAAGAATATGACCTAAGAAAAATGACCAACAAAATTGTGATGGAAGCAGAGTCTTTAGTGCAAAACTCGGGTTAGAATCCTTCTCGCGGCAGAATTCTCTACTTTTCAAGTTAGATATTCAAACGAGAATATCATAAGCTTTTGATATCAAAATCAAGCGATTCAAAAGCCTAAATTCATCTATGCATACAAGACTACAACTTTGATGAAGGATTCAAAGTGAGATAATATCGTTTTAGATAACAAAATTTGGCAGCAATCTGGCTGGTCAAAAAGGGTCTCTTGATCTAATTCAGAAACTGACAATGCCGAGCATCCCGATGTGACTGAGAGTATGACCTAAGAATAATGACCAACAAAATTGTGATAGAAACAGATTCTTTAGTGCAAAACCCAGGTCAGAATCTTTCTCGCGGTAGAATTCTCTGTTTTCTCATTAGATATTCACATGGGAATATCTTGAGCTTCTGATATCGAAATCAAGATATTCAAAACCCTAAATTCATTTACATGTATAGGTCTCCAACATTCATGAAGGGTTCAAAGTAAGATAAATTCATTTTGAAGAACAGAACTTAGCCATAACCTGGTTGATCAAAAGGATTTCCTGATCTGACAATGCTGAACATCCCAATCTGACTAAGAGTCTGCCATAAGAACACTGATAAAATGTAGGTGTAGGTCAATTTTTGAACATGTCTGAATGACAAAATATAGTTGGGATGGTCAGATATTGTACGAAACCAAGTCAGAATCAGAGCCTAAGTTGGAACAAAAAATTGCGACAAAAGCAGAATCAGTTTTTTTGTAGTGCAAATTCTGAGGGATTTATCCAACCTTAAAAACCAAATAAAGAAGGAACGAATTTAACATTATGAAGACTCCTAATCAGTCTAAGAAACCTGACGACTTTGGCAGTAAAGGGGGAGGATAAAGAGGGTAGAAAATAGCTTAAACAGGGTTCGAAAAACATTTCTTTTTTTTTTATTTTTGTCAATTTTTCGGCAAATATGAGCTACACTCCTGCACTTGGTTCAAAAGAGGTATACACCGTGAGGAATACAAGAGGGGATGTAGTAGTTTCAAACGCTATGAAAATTTACCCTACCAGTTTCACACCGAGACATTATAGTAGGTAGAAGAGCCAGACCTGGTTTGAAAAACAAGAGCAGACCTATAAATTCTACATAGCATAACTCTCTCTATAGAAATCTGTTTGTGGCTCTACAAAGGGGAAATCTAAGAGGGGATGCAGTAGTTTCAGATCATCTACAATTTTCTCCTACTAGTGTCAGTATTAAAACACATAAGTAGAGAGAAGAGACTGACTTGGACTAAAAAAATAGGATGAAGACTAAAACTTCAACATAGTAGAACTCTCTCGATATGTGTTTGTTTGCTGCACTATTGTGACGAATCAAAGATGAGACAAAGAAGTTTTTGATTCACCAAGTTCTCTTCCAGTTGAGACAACGCGTGATTCCACATGTCGGCAGTGGTAGTGATGCATGTTTCTGTGCGTTACCAAAACTACCTAGCTGGTGGAAGGTTTCTAACAATCCTTAGACAATCACAAAAACATTGAAAGATTGACATGATGTTGTGAGGATTGTTGAAAGAATTGAACAAGCTATCATGATGGGAAATATTAAAGGTTTTGCCAAGGATTCCATAACAATGATGGGAGATGAATCCAAAGATGACTCTCAAGTGAAAAACCTTACATATGAGGTCCAACCAGGTCTCGCTATAGCATCAACTGCTTAAATGTCTTTGTTAGAGATTGGCATCCCTCTACCACTCGATTTTGTCGACCAACATCTGTTAGGCTCCGAACTTATTGCCTCGACTCTATCAAATCCCACACAACCACAGTTTTCTAGGTGGTATAATCCAGACATGAGATATGAATATCATTGTGGAGTCCTGAGCCATTTCAGTTCAACAATTGCAAAAATTTCAAGAATTGAGTTCGGAAGTTGGTGAGCAAGAGGCAAGTTGATTTTGTGAAAGTTGATGTCATCAGCCATATTTCACCATAACATCCTCAGAATAACAAGTGGTCGAAAATGCCTGGCAAAACATAGATATTGCCAGAAATGCTTATCCAAAAAAGGTGTTAAACTGTCAATCATTTTATTATGGATTTTTGTCATTTTGCATTTTGTTTTGGGATCGTATCTCATCCTTTAACGAAACATGTCTTTTCATTGTCTCTTTTTTGTTCTGAAAGCATGAGATGTTTATTTCAAAGGGTATTTTGAAAAAATATTTTGATCAAACCCCAACATGCAAAATTAAGGCTAATCAATCCTAAAGATTAGAAGTGTTTTGATTGAAGAAATGACTCGATGTTCGTTAAAATGGCATGGGGCGACCAAACAAATTTTGAGCCCACACATGAAATTGAACCACACACCATATAGCTAGGTTTTAATAGTATGCATAATGACATGTAGTGGATTCAATAGTTATGGAATCGTGAATCATGACTTTTACAAGTCCAAATTATTACACTGGATGAGGTCAAAATTTATCGGTTCTAACCGACCTTGCTTTGTTGCTTTGTTGTTGCCATTTATAGGCTTGTATCCTTTGTTGCAAAGTCGCTGGTTCAGCTTCTGCCTATGGCCTTGTTATGCCTGGTTCTTCCCTATTGCAGTGTTGCTGGTGAATCTTTCAGCAGCTTGCTGTGCCTGGTAGTTGTTGGTTTTTCTCCTAGCTGCTGGCTTTGCTCATCATAGCTGGTTGAGTTGATCTCCTAGCTATTGATGTTGAATCTGGCTAGCTGCTTGGCTAGGCGCTGGATTCCCTGGTGCCCGCCTATTTTGTCAGGGTGTTGTTCTTGACTGCCTGTTATGTCTGGCTGCTGCTTAATGCAGCATTTAGATTGTTAGAACTTCTACTGTCTTTCTATAGATCTTCTACTGGTTGTTCTGTTTGGTTTGTTATTGATCGCATCCTTGGATGCTAGAGTTTAATCCATTTTTGAATGGTGTCGGCTTGCAGATTTGTTGCTTATTGGTTTTGTCAATTTGTTCAGGGAGTCTATTCCCTTTTGGTTGTATTTGCTTGTTCAAGAGAGCCTATTCCCTCTGTTCGCTTGTATATTCATGCTTGTATTTCTTGACTTGTTGGTTTCCAGCTCCGTTTCACTTTTGATCTATACAATTTCTTACATTTGATAAAAAAAATGAATTAGTTTTCGTTGAAGATTTATGTGTCACCAGCAACTTTGTTTGTCGATGAACTCCATATAAGAACTAATTTAATGCTTGTGATAGTTTCATTGTTGGTCTAATCTAATCCACTATGAAACTCAAGAGTTAAACTCTAAGACGTCCGTGAGTGACAACATTAAAAATAAAGTGAAGTGTCTTGACATGATGATGTTCGTTGTATGATTGTATAATATATGAAACACTTAAATGTGAACATATGTATTCTTGGAATATGTATGATGACAGTTATATGGTTGTTTGATACGAGTATGTTGATTATGATCATTTGATATGTTAGGAGGTACGACCGGGATCAGACCTTCAACCGGATGAGGGCCTATGTTTTGCCTAGTGTTTTGCCTATGTTTTATATATAAAATGCCTTGATATTCTTTGTTTTTTGTTTTGAAAGCACTTTTGGATGAAAGATGCAAAAAGAAGTAAATTGGAGGTAATTGGTAGATTTGACCTTCAATAGATGTTTTGTGTAGAGTGTGAGTAAATTGGAGGTCAAAATAAAGTGATTCCGGTGGCATTAAAAAGCTAACATCCATACCTATTTGAACATCTAAGGCAAGAAAATAAAATAAGGAAGAGCATGGAAATCGCAACCTTCAAAGTCAAATCTCTTAATCTGCCAGTGTTGACCGTCGACCATTCCAACTTGAATATCTTGAGCTACAGAAGTCCAATTGATGCAAACTCAATTTTTTAGATTCCTGATTCAAATACATTTCAACCAAAAAATGATGTCATATAAGGGAGATATGATTTTTCAAAGATGACAACTGAATTCTGCTAGCAAACAGGTTTCGTGAGAAAACGAGTCCAAATTACGTTCTGAAGCATTTAAACCAACTTCCAAGTTTTTATTTCAGCAATTTATGTCCTCTAAGTCAAAGCTTGAAGATTTCATACAAGGCTATTTCTCTTTTTTAGGAGAATAGTTGTTGAAGTATTTAAATGTAAACTGTTGACTTAAAGGAAGACTATTTTGTAAAATAGAGACTAGGGTTTCTTAGCATATAAAAAGAAAGAAAGAAGGGAAAGAGAACGAGAGGAGGAGGCTACCAGAAGTAAAGAAACAAAAATTATTTCTCCCACAATCCCAAAATCATGCATTCTTCCATCTTGAGGAGTAGTTGTTCAATAGATATGCAAGGCTAAGCTCGTTTTCTTGGTTGCAAGGACACAAAGACCTTCAAATTTCAAGAACTGTGAGATTTATTCTTCCATTTATTTTAAGTTTATTATGAATGAGTATGATTGTTTTCCTATGCATATTTCTTATGAGTGTTCATCATAACTGCTGGAGCAGTCTCTAAGTCGTTATTGTGACAATCTATTGCTAAGTTTGATATCAAAACCGGAGTTGTGGTATATAAACTTACGAAGCAACTAAGATTAATAATTGTGGTGGATCTATGTTATTAACCTTAGAGAGAACATTCGAACAAAGCAACACAAGGGTAATTTCAGAAACTGGAGTTTCATTTCAAGGATCGATTCTGATTTCCGTAGGTGGATGTGTAGGTTTGTTTTCTTGATAAATTTTGGTTTCAATTGATTTTTTCTGCTAGTTTAATTTCTGCCATAGTTTAGATCATCATAAATCAACCCCCCACCCCCAATTGCATAACATACAACATAAAAATCTGATCTAAAACTTCATTGTGGGATTGACCCCTTGCTTGATCTATATTATTTTGTGTGTTTTAAGCTAGGGTAATTAATTTGTGCGACCGCGACATTACAATAAATTTTAGCGTTGTTAGCAGGGAAGTAATTTTAGTTGATTCTTGTGCTGTTATTTTTATTTGTTGTGATTGTTATTTATTTTTCTTAAAAAAAAGAAACAGAATTTTTGCTTGCGGCGATACTGTTCATTTACGACAGCGGTACTGTTCAAAATAGATTTTTTGGTGGAATTAGGTATAGGCTTTTGTTTCCTGAAGGGAAACGACATTTTGAACAAGACTAGTCGCCTTTAGACACTAGCCTCACCCTATCGAGGCCATATTCCGTTGTTTTCTAGGGTTTTTAAAAACTTTTAGTTTTATAGCGTAGGATTTTTGCACAATTTGCATTGTTTTCGATCTCTGGTGTGGTTGGTTTCTTTTGAGTTTTCTAGAAGATATATGCCAGTAACCTGTTCTACTAACCAGAATCAAGTGCAAGTGGATCTCGAAATAGAAAACACTTTATGCAGGTTATGAAAGGAAGCTCACGTCAACACTATGGCTGTTGCACGACAACAAACACTCAAGGAGGTTGCTACTCCTAACATGGAAAATCAACCATTCTGCATAAAACATCAACAATAATGTCAACTTCGAGGTCAAATCTGGTTTTATACATTTGCTACCAACATTCAATGGTCTTGCTGGAGAAGATCCTCATACTCATCTCAAGGAGTTCCATATGGTTTGCATTGGCATGAAACCGAATGGAGTTGACAAATAATAGGTTAAGTTGAAAGCTTTCCTTTTCTCTTTAAAAAGGGCAGCAAATGTATGACTTTTCTCTATTCTCTCAGGTTCTATTGGAACATGGAATTTCATGAAGAAGATCTTTCATGAGAAGTATTTCCTAGCATCTCGAGTTGCTAACATAAGGAAATAAATATATGGGATTCGAAAATCTCATGGCAAAACACTCTCCCAATATTGGGAAAGATTTGAGCAACTATGCATTCAATGCCCTCATCATCAAATACCCGATCAACTGCTTATTCAATATTTTTATGAAGGATTGATGCTTACTGATTGTAGTATCATTGATGCTGCAAGTGGAGGGGCATTAGTAGACAAGACACCCGAGGCTGCACACCAATTAATCTCAAACATGGCAACCAACTCGAAATAGTTCGGCACCCATGAAGACTTCTCAAACAAACGAGTAAATGAGGTAAGTATTTCTAACCTTGAAAATAAAGTTAATGATCTTACTTCTCTTATGCATTCTTTGGCTTGTGGAAATGTACAATAGGTGAAAGTTTGTAGCATATTGTTCCTTACAAGGACATACCTCAGATATGTGCCCAACAATGCAAAAAGATTACATTGAACAAGTTCATGCAGTTGATGGCGGATTCAACGGACAGCCCCGGAATAAATATGATCCCTTTTCCAACACGTACAATCTCGGATGGAGAGATCATCCAAACTTATGTTATGGGAACTCGCCTCAACAAAGCAATCAAGGCAGACAATTCCATCCCCATGGATTTCAGCCCCAGTAGAATTATCAAGTGAGACAGCCCCCTCCATTCACAAACTCCAATGTTATGGGGTCGTCATCTAGTGATGATCTTTATGGGATGATGAAAAATTTGGCTTCTAACACTATGACCTTGCACCAAAATATCATGTCTTTTCAATAGGTAACAAGGTCAAGTATTCACAATTTAGAGAAGCGAATGAGGCAAGTAGCTTCAAGTGTAGGGAAATTAGAAGCACAAATGAATGAAAAATTGCCCTCCCAAGCATTGAATCCAAAAGAGAATGTTAGTGCGAACATGCTGCGAAGTGGGAAAGAACTTGAAAGGCAAAAGGTCAAAACAAGTTGAGATGGAGGAAGAAGAAGAGATAGAAACCGAATTGAGTACAAAGAAGAAATACCCTCCTCCTCCACAAACTGAAACAATGACCAACACTCCAAAAGTAACTCCTCACTCAATGAATTTCATTTTTAAAACAATTCCACCCTTTCTTGTGAGTTCTTATAGGTCAAAGAAAGAGGACAAAGAAAAGGAAATTTTAGAGGTTTTTAAAAAAGTATAACTCAATATTCCTTTGCTTGATGTTATCAAGCAAATTCCCAAATATGCCAAATTCTTGAAGGAGTTATGTACTACCAAGAGAGCTTTCAAACTGAAAGCTCATGAAATGGTAAGTATGGGTGAAGTTGTATCTGCTGTTGTTCAAAAGAATATGCCTTTGAAGCAAAAAGACCTAGGTGCGTTTACTATCCCATGTGTTATTGGTAATGCTAGATTTAAAAGGGCTTTATGCAATTTAGGAGCATCCATTAGCGTTATGCCTAAACATGTTTATGATTCTCTTAGTCAGGAGCCTTTGAATAAAACTCGTATTGTAATATAACTTGCAGATTGTAGTTTTGTTTACCCACTTGGTGTGATAGAAGATGTCCTAGTCAAAATTGATAGTTTGGTCATTCCATGCGACTTTTATATTCTTGATATGGAATATGATGTTTATAATTCATCAAACAACACTCCTATATTGTTTGGGAGACCAATCTTGAAAACTGTCAATACAAAGATTGATTGTGGTAATGATACTTTGTCTATAGAGGTAAGATATGAAAATTTTGAATTTAATTTTCATGATGCAATGAAATATCCTTATAGCAATGTTAACTCTATCACATGCTATGACCAAGTTGATAAGTATGTACAGCAAGTTTATGATTTTGATTGTGAGGATGGATTAAGCATAGCTTTAAGCTATGACTATGATTTTACCAAGATGGAAGAGATGGAAAGGCACATATGTGTTCCCCAAAACGTGCACGAATCAGCATTGGCTTTGCAAGTTTTGCAAACCGTTCCCCATGGTAATGTGTTTGTTGATTTAGTACTTTCACTTAAAAAGCTTCTGCCATTTATTTTACAAGCCCTGAGTTAGAATTGAAACCTTTGCCCGATAATTTGAAGTATGTATTCATTGGTGACAACAATACACTTCCCGTTAACATAGCAAAAGATTTGACAAGTGCGCAAGAGGAAAAACTTGTGAAGTTGTTGTGTGATCACAAGACAACCATTCGATGGACTTTAGCCGACATCAAGGGCATTAGTCCCTCCATATGTATGCATCACATATTATTGGACAATGCAAAACCAATGAGGAAAATGCAAAGGAGATTGAATCCGTCTATGATGGAGGTAGTGAAAGCTGAGATTTTGATAGATGCAGGAGTCATTTATCCCATCACAGACAGTAAAGGGGTGGCGCCAATCCATGTGGTGCCTAAAAAGATCGGAATCATATTGGTAAAGAACAAAAATGATGAATTCATTCCTACTCGCATCTCGAGTGGATGGAGAATGTGTGTTGATTATAGAAAGCTTAATCTCTCTACACGCAAAGATCATTTCCCATTACCATTCATAGACCAAATGCTTGAACGCCTGGTAGGTAAGTCTTTTTATTGCTTTCTTGATGGATATATTGGATATAATCAGATTGTTATTAATCCTGAAGATCAAGAAAAGACTACATTTACATATCTATTTGGTACATATACATATAGGAGAATGCCCTTTGGTCTTTGTAATGCACCTATAAATTTTCAAAGATGCATGACGAGTATTTTTTCTAACTATGTTGAAAGAATAATTGAGGTTTTTATAGATGATTTCACAGTGTATGGTGATTCTTTTGATAAATTTCTAGAATCTTTGATCTTGAAAAGGTGCATTGAAACTAACCTTGTCTTGAACTATGAAAAGTGTTATTTTATGGTAGAACAAGGAATAGTTCTTGGGCATGTTGTGTCTTCACATGGATTAGAGGTTGATAAAGCTAAAATAGATGTTATTTTATTATTGCCTTACCCCTTATGTGTGAGGGAAGTTCGTTCTTTTCTAGGCTATGTAGGTTTCTATCGATGCTTTATCAAAGATTTCTCGAAGATTACAGTACCCTTGTGCAAACTATTAGCCAAATAAGTGGATTTTGTGTTTGATCAAGCATGTAAAGATGCCCATGATGAGCTTAAGAGGCGTGTCACATCTGCCCATATCATTCAACCACCAAATTGAGATGAGCCTTTTGAGATAATGTGTGATGCGAGTAATTATGCGGTAGGGGCTGTACTTGGGCAAAGAATTGTTAAGAATTTGCATGTTATAGCCTATGCTTCCCGCATGTTGGACAGAGTGCAACGCAATTACCATACAACTAAAAATGAACCTTTTGCAGTGCTATTTGCTCTAGAAAAATTCAGATCATATTTACTTGGTACAAAAGTTGTTGTTTTTACTAACCATGTAGCTTTGAGGTATTTTTTTGAAGAAAAAGGAGTCCAAACCAAGATTGATTAGGTGGATCTTGTTTTTACAAGAATTTGATCTTGAGATCAAAGATAAAAAAGGTGTCGAGAACCATGTCGCTGATCACTTGAGCCGACTAAGGACCGAGGATATACAAACCGAAACAATAAGAGAGACATTCCCCCAATGAGTAGTTGTATGTGTTACATTCCTATACAAGACCATGGTATGCTGATTTAGTGAACTATTTAGTTAACAAAGAATTCCCTCCATGTTTGTCTAAATCCATAAAAAAACAAGTTACAAGCTGATGTTAAATATTATTTTTGGGGTACCCCTTATCTGTGAAAATTTTCTGTGGATCATGTAGTTAGGAGATGTGTACCACATGATGAATTTCATTACATTCTCACTTTTTATAATTCTCATTCTTGTGGTGGGCATTTTGGAGCAAAAAGAATGGCCCACAAGGTACTTGAAAATGGTTTTTATTTGCCTTCTATTTTAAGGACGCATATCATTTTTGCAAATCATGTGAAAAAATCCAAAGAACAGGTAATATCACTCATAAGAATCAAATGCCTTTAACAAATATTATTGTAAGTGAAATTTTTTATGTTTGGGGTATTGATTTTATGGGTCCTTTTCCTCTCTTTTTTGGCAATCTTTATATCCTTCTTGCTGTTGATTATGTGTCCAAATGGATTAAGGTAAAAGCCACACGAACTAACGATACTAAAGTTGTTTTAGATTTTGTCAGGACTCATAAATTTGACAGGTTTAGAATCCCTAAAGCTATCATTAGTGATCGTGGAACTCATTTTTATAATCGTTCAATGGAAGCAGTATTACACAAATATCACGTGACTCATCGGACTTCCACAGCATATCATCCTCAAACGAATGGCCAAGCTAAAATTTCAAATCGAGAAATCAAGTCCATTTTGGAAAAGACAGTGCAACCCAATCGGCGAGATTGGAGTCTACGACTTGGTTATGCACTTTGGACTTATCGGACTACTTACAAATCACCTACAAGAATGTCACCTTATAGGATGATTTACGGGAAAACATGTTATCTACTGGTGGAGCTTGAACACAAAGCTTTTTGGGCCATTAAAAAATGTAACATGGATTATGATGCTGCTGGGATTGCAAGAAAGTTGCAATTGCAAGAGTTGAAAGAGATTTGAAATGATGCTTATGAGAATGCAAGGATTTACAAAGAAAAGACTAAGAGTCTTCATGACCGAATGATTACGAGAAAAGAGTTTTTCCTGGAAAGTTGTGCTCTTATTGGATTGGATCCTTTATTGTTTCTAATGTTTTTTCCTTATGGTATAGTTAAAATTACAAGTTTAAAAACAAATAAAGTGCTCGAGGTCAATGGGCATCGCTTGAAACCTTTCTATGAAGATTGGACAGCAGAACTCACCACTTTTGTGGAGTTAGTTGAACCAATCTATGAAGAATGAGCATGCCACATGATGAGTCAATGACATAAAACAAAAGCACTTACCAGGAGGCAACCCAACACAAAAAGAAAAAAATCAGATTTGCTTTCTTTTTCCCTTATCTTTTACTTTTCACATTTTACTTTATTTTTATCATTCTCTTATATTCCTTTTCTTTTATTTCAATATTGAGGACAATGTTGTGTTTAAAGTGTGGGGGTATTGAGAGAATTTTGGTTTTTTTTGTTGCATAAAAAAAAATCTATGTTTGATCTTTTTGAACTCCTATTGGTTTATAAGAATACGAGTATTATGTATGAGAATTAGTTGAGATAGATGAAGATATAAATCAAATGAATAAGTGTGCATGCAAGTTTTAACATTTAATTGGTTTAGGGATTGACTTTGAAAATATGCCATGTTGACTTTATAGTGTTATACCAACGCAAGCTTTTGAGCCTTTAACATTATATTCTTTGATTGTGCATTCTTTCAATGATATGTATCTCTAGAACTTGCTTTATATCTTGTTGAGATTATATTCACATTACATGTGTACATGAAGATGATAAAGGCATTAGGAATTTTAATCACTTGAACCAAAAAGCCAACCTAAAGCATATTATCTTTACTAAGCCCATTTTGAGCTTGTTTATCTTTTCTTTACTTTACCCATATGTAAACCTTAACTTTTTATATGTTTTCTTTTCCCCTAGCCAAGGATTAGTAGAGCATGCACTTGTTGATATCTCATGGGTTATGGTTGGAAATTATGTGAAAAGAAAAAAATGATGCTTAATGAAAAGATGAGCAAAGTTGTCAAAGGTGAAAAAAAAACAAAGTTTAGGAAATACATATCAAAAGCATTCCACACCCCAGTATCCTATTCATCCATCTCAGACATTTGCCTATTTTTACATCACTAACTGCTTTTTACACCTTTGTCAAAAAACTGATAAACATTTACCATTCAAATATCACCAATATCTTTTGAACATCAAGTGTATTACCCTAAGTCCATCGGATCCCATACAACCATTATTCCCTATATGGTATAGTCCAAATGAGAAATGTGAATATCATGATGGGATTTTTGGCCACTCAACTGGAAATCATAAGAATTTCAAAATATCAAGTTTTATAAGTTGATAAGAAAGGGACAAGTTAAGTTTGTGAAAGATAATGTCATCTATAACATTATCAATGGATCATCTTCAGCAATGCAAGTGGTTAGCAAATGTTGTAATCACCGAACAAAAAAAAAAGTAAAGCTAGAAATGACTCCACCGTCACTGCCAATTTCTTAGTCGGTAGCAATATAGTTTTCATTGATGATTTTTGAGTTGGCGACGACACAGTTTCGTTGTTGATTGCTGAGTTAGTAGAGGCATCGTTTTCATTGTTAATTTTTAAGTCAAGGGGGCTGTGTGCACTGACGAGTCCATGCGTCAATTGTGGAAACAGTTTCATTGACGATTTATGAGTCAGCAGCAACTCAATTTTCATTTATGATTTTTTAGTCAACGGGGGCCGTGTGCACTGACGAATCCATGCATCAACTATGGAAGCATTTTCGTTGATGATTTTTGAGTCGACATCGATTTAGTTTTCGTTGATGATTTTTTAGTCAACAGGGGTTGTGTGCACTGAAAAATCCATGCATTAGGTGGGGAAGCAGTTTCATTGATGATTTCGGAGTCAACAGGGGCTGTGTGCGCTGATAAATCCATGCGTCAGCTGGGGAAGCAGTTTCGTTGACGATTTCTGAGTTGGCAGCAACTCAATTTTCATTGATGATGTAAAACCCAACAAAAATTATTGTTGGACAGGCCTATTCTAGGTGAGAATAATAAAGGACATGACTAGCCTTAGAATAACCTAAAAAAGGGATAAGAACAACCTTATCCAGTCTTCCAAACACCCCTTGACATTTAAGAGGGGTATAAATGCAGCAAAGGAGAGAGAATGACCTTTGCTCTCCCTAAAAATAGCCAGCCAGCAGCCTTGGTTGCAGCAACCTCTCTTCCCAAAGCAAACCCAGCTACATGCACCTCCTTGGAACATGGGATAAGAAGGGAGGATTAAAGAAAAATAGAGGTGGTCGATGCAATGGAAGGAGAAGGAGTCTAGACCTCTCCCTAAAAACCAGCTAGCAAACACCACTACAATCGTTACTCCCCCAAGAAGAAAACCTAGCAACTAGCTATATGTACATTATTTGAGTGTTAGAGAGGAAATGAGAGTTAGAGAAAAACATAAATAGCCAAAAATATGGAAGGATGAGGAGTGTAGGAGGCCGGCTGGTGCAGCTGGAGAAGGGAGGAAGAAAACCAAAAGTATAGGGGAAGAAAAACTATTAAATCCCTTTCTAAAGCTGTTGAAAATGTGAGGTATGAACCAAAACCCTTCTCCCTTTGTTCTTAGGACCTTAGGACCAAAAACGAAGAAGAAAACCCTAAGAAAATGGCCTAGGATTTTACACTAGTTATGAAGGAAACCTAAACTAAAAAGAGGGGTGAAAATGAGGTTGGATGGAAACTTAATTCCAAAACATTAAACAAAAAAATGGGTAATTTTGAAGGGATCATAGTAAAAACTAGACAGTATATGAATTTCCTGTGATGAAATGTATATATTAAAACCATGTTAGAGTCCTGGATTCTGCTGGAGCTAAAACAAAACCTATGCTTGTGTTTTGTGATAGAATTTTTGCATATGTGAATGATGAAATTATGTGAAAATGTGTTAGAAAGTGTTATGAACATAATTGTACTATCATTTGAACCTTAAAAGCATGTGGAAACCAGAACTAAATTCACTCCATGTTGATGCCTTGAGTTTCTTTGTGTAATGGATGAACTTGTTTAATTAGGAAGCATATGATTATATGTATGAGTATGATATGTTGTTCGCTATAATATTGTGTTAAACTTGATGAAACGCATGCGAAAGATTGGATAAAAGAGGCATATATGCTTCGGCCAAGAATAGGAACATTTACGAAATCTCACATGATGAACCACCATAAGTTGATGTGAAATAGCATGAATGTGGGACTTTTTTATGTGTCATTGAATTGTTATAAATTATATTGATGAATTTTAGATAATACCATTGAGGACTTAAAGTGATGTTTAGGGGATTCTTTGGAAGAATATGTATGTTGAGAATTTGTTATGTATTGTTGATGGTCTTGTGATAAAACTTTGAATGCGATTGATTTTTTGTATGTGGTGAAACTTGGTTGGGGATGAGTTATGAAAGGCGAAAAACTAACATAGACCTTTTGTTTTGTCAAGGTAAAGAGAAAAATCAGAAACGGTTTCATCACCACTATTGATTTAAAATCTATCGCGACATGCGTTGCGTTGATGATTTCTGGGTCAGAAGCTACTCTTGAAATAAGTATGGTGATGAATGTGATTTTAAAGATGCAAATGTATTGATTTATGGTCATTGATGTCTTAGGTGGTGTGGCCAGGATCAGACCATCGCCAGGACAAGGACAACCCACAAGTGGAGCAGGTAGGTGGTTTCCACCTTTTTCTCGTATGATTTTATGTTTTGAAATGATTTACTTATGATGTTATTTTATTAAATCCTTGTTGAATGATGAAACGACGATGAAGTGTGTGATTGAATTCTTGATAATTGTCGAATTGACTAGGAAATATCGATCGAGTTCTGGTTGAATGTTGAAACAATGGTGAAAATATTAATGTTCTTAAATGACCTGTTTGAGGTGGATATATTATTATGTTGTGATGAATATTAAACCGACTATGAAATGTTGATTGGGCTATTATGAATTTGGGCTACTGATGAAAGGTAGTATGAGTATTACAAAGGATTTTTTGTTGTATTATATTGAATGTAATTGGGACAAATGGTAGTATGAGTATTACAAAGGATTTACTGTTGTATTTTATTGAATGTAATTGTGACAATTGGTTGTATGAGTAATTACGAAGGGTCTACGGTTGTATTTTATTGAGTGTAATCGTGATGAATGGTTGTATGAGTATTATGAAGGATCTACCGTTTTATTATATTGAATGTAATTATGACGAATGGTTATATGAGTATTACAAAAGATCTACCATTGTATTATACTAAATGTTAATGAACATGAATGGTTGTACGAGGATTACGAGAGATCTATTATTGTATTGTATTGAATATTAAGTGTCATGAATGGTTGGATGAGTAATACGAAGGATGTATTGTTGTGTTACTGAATGTTAAACTGTTATGGAATGTTTGCTTGTGTATTACAAATGATCTAGTATTATGTTTACTGAAATGTTAAACTATTTCGGAACGCCTATACGAGTATCACGAAAGGTCTGCCATTATGTTGCAGTGACTTTTAAATTTTTATGAACTGTTTGAATGAGCAATTCAAAGGATATTACCATGTTATAGTGATTTTATAAGACGCCTATGGAACATTTGATTGGTTGATGATTAGCTTCGGCTAATGACATCCTAAATGGATGACCAGGATGAACAGATGATTAACTTTGGCTAATGGCATCCAAATGGATGACCGAGACAAGTGATTGATTAGCTTCGGCTAATAGCATCCGAACGGATGACCGGGACAAGTGATTGATTAGCTTCGGCTAATGGCATATGAACGGATAACCATGATGAACAAATGATTAGGTTTGGCTAATGGCATCCGTATGGATGACCGAGATAGATGATTGATTAATTTCGGCTAATGGCATCCGAATGGACGACCGGGAAACATGATAAATTAGCTTCGGCTAATGGCATCCTAAGTGGATGACCAGGATGAATAAATGACTAGCTTCAACTAATAACATTCTAAATGGATGACTGGGATGAACAAATAATTAGCTACAGCTAAGGGCGTCCAAAGTGGATGCCCGAGGTGAACAAATGATTAGCTACGGCTAATGGCATCCAAAGTGGATGACCAAGATGAATAAATGAGTATTCTCGGTTAATGACACCCTAACTGGATGACTAGGATAAATAAACGACTAACTTTGGCTAATAGCATCCTAAGTGGATGAATAAATGATTGACTTTGGCTAAGGGCATCATAAGAGGATAGTCAAATTTGAGAGTTATGAGTTAGTTTGAAGAATTGATGCATTCATGTAAACTATGTTTTGTATATACCAAGTATATGAAAGAACTACAATTGTTGTGCTTTAGCAAAGAATAATGTTGGTTCGGCTAACAATATTCAAGATGAATGACCGGGTTTGAGTATTGTAGTTAGCCTCAGTACTTGGCAAATTATTAATGGTGGTATTTACATAAGTAAGGAGAAATGAAAGAATTATGCTCTTTTGATTCATGAATGAAATGTAACGTTAATATTCTTTACTATGTTTCTTTTTAATTGCCTATAATGCTGGAAATTATCTTGTGCTATAACAGGGACATCATACCAATATGGCGCATGAGGAAATCTGTTTCACGTCTCACACATTTTGAAAAAGAACTATATATTCATGTTGTCGCACCCTCGCGGCGGAGCTCGGCGACCTTCGTCTGATTTCGGGGTCTTTGTTGTTTGTGTAAAAGGGAGTCGCCACCTAGTGTTTTGGTCACTAGAAACCCTAACTGGTCTTTGAGAGATTCTAAGGCAAGAGACTGGTTGCGTAAACGGAAGATATTAGCACCCCTAGTACGCCCTACCTAAGGTAAGCTGCTTGGTGTTTGGTTTGCTTTATAATTGCTATGGTGTTGGTGTTTTCTAATCCCATCAGTTTTTCTAGGTTTGCTTCAAACTAAATTTATTAAGATAGAAATCCAAGGAGATTCCATGTGCTTTGCAAGCTCATTTTTTCCTTGGTATTTCAAGAGTTTGCGACTCGTAAATCGCAAGGAGGAGGGATAAAAATTTATAAATCTAGGGTGCTTTAAAAACCTATTTTTTTTGTCTTGGTGTTTTATACTCTCACGACTCGTAAACCATGGAGTAAAAAATTGAAATGTCCTCGATTATAATCAAGGCTTCTTTCAAGGATGTGTGCGGATTTATTATTCTTAGAAAATTATTTTGGATATTTACCACTCCGGGTTTTTTTATCCAAATATTAACAGTGAATAATAACAAATTATTCCTAATAATATTTTGGATATTCGTCCTTTAAGGATTTCTTTATCCAAACATTAGCGGTGAATAATAGATGAATTCCCCCCAAAATAAGATTTTTATATTTTTTGGAATATTGGGCAATACCCTTTGGAGTTTTACAAACATGTTGTAAAATCCAGAAATGTAAGAAAATAATTTTTGTTGTATTTAAGAAATCCATGCGAGAACACATTTTCAAAACTTTCAATATTTTTTTTTTTAAAAAGAACGTTCAAAACATGTCAGGGTATTGGCCATATGCAACACACAAGAAAATAAAATTTTTTTATCGAAACATAAGCATCATAGTTAATCACAATTAAAGACGACAAACCGTGCATATATATATATAAATTTTGAGAATATATATATATATATATATATATATATATATATATATATATATTCTCAAAATTTTGCAAAAATGAATAAAATATAACAAAACAAAGATGGCCTTTCAAAACTAACTTTTCTCAAATAAAATTTGATTCTTTCTTAAACCCTAAAAATTAAACTGTCACTGTTTAAGTGAATTATAATTCACTTGAACAGTAACACAAATGCTATCATTTAACAGAATTATAATTCACTTGAACAGTAACACAAATGTTATCATTTAACAGCACATAGGAAAACGCCTCCCCCCTTAGAATCTGCCCAAAACCTTACTACAATTACAAAAGGGGTTTCCCTGCAATTTCAATTTCCTTCCCCGGCCTAAACTTATCAAAGATACCCCATCCCAGATTATAAAGCAGAAAAGGAAAACATCTAAACTGAATAGTGGGCTGATGACAGCCCCCACAGTTCCTTATGCACCAGAGAAAGAAAAAACAAAACAAGGAACCCGCAACTCTAACACAAATAACCATCTAAACTCAAAGCCACGGAAAGAAACAGAAGGCAAGCATTTATTGTATGGAAAAAAGAAAATAGAAAACGAAAGTGCAAAGCCAGAATACAAAACAAGTATTTTTTAAAACATCAAAACAATAAGAGATTTATATGCGGCAAGAGAGGAGAAAGTGGAGACTTATACCTACAGGTCTCACTAGTTTTAGTTGCAGAAGATGAAATACAAAACCTCAAATGAACGTTTCTCTCAATGTTTAGCAGCCAAACTTCCTCTCTATATGCTGCAGATCTCCCCGTTTCTGCAGGTCTCACTGGTTTTGACATATGAAAGTTTCTATCAATATTTAGCAGCAGAGCTTGTGGTGCAGACCAAACGTTTCTTCTCTTCCTCTCTTCCTCTTTCTCTCCTTTTTTCGTCTTTCTGCTCTCTCCATTTCCTGCTTTTTTTCTTCTCTTTCACGTTCCAGTTGCAGGCTTTTTAGTATCAAAGAAAAGCCTCCTTTCTTTCCCCTTGTTTTGCCTCCGTCTCCTCTTTTTTTCCTTCTCTCTCCCCCTCTTTAGGTCAGCCCCTATATTTACGCACCTTTTCCAATTTGGTCCTTGGTTTCGGATTTCCTCAATTAAGTCCCTAATTGGCCATTAAACTTTAATATTTATGCAATTAAGCCCCTGATTTGACCAAATCAACTCTTAAAAATTATAATTTGACCCTAGAACTTTAATTTCTTCCAATTAAAGCTCAAATTGACTTAAAAATCAATTTTTCTTGCAATCAAACCCTTTATAAATTCAATTAAACCTTCAATAAAATCCAATTATCTCCATAAACATCCAATTTTGGACTTTTCTCTTCAAATTAAATTTTCTTTTCCCACAAGGTTCTCATCATTCAAGTATATACTGTAAAAAATTTCAATCCTTGTATTTTTGAACCTCCTTAATCAATTTTTCTGATCCTTTCCTGAGCGCACCAACCTTCTATTATTTTTCTAATTTCTTTCGGCTATATATTTATATATTTATTTTTATTTTTGTGTGGGGACTCAAAAGTAGGTTACAACATGTGGCATGGACTAACATACATTTAGTGTATGTTAGGATCTTGGGTAAGGGGATCACCATGTATTGGCTAACATACATTTAGTATTTATTAGGATCCCGGGTAAGGGGATCACCATGTAACGATTGACATACATTTAGTGTACGTTAAGGTCTTGGTTAAGGGGATCGTTATCCATCGACACCTATGGGGTGGTGATGATATTGGTGAAAATGGTATCAGCAATGTGTTAGGAGAAAATAATTTTGGTTGATTTTATAGAATCTTGAATGGAAATTGAAAATGAAAGATGAAATAATTTTTAGTAATTGAATGAGAAAGAGTTCCAAATGAAATAAAAAGGAGAAAAGTGAATAGAATATGAATATATGTTTGCCTTTCTAAATTGTTGGATTTTTGTGTTATCATCCAGTTTCTGGGTGTTTTTCACCATATCATTCTTCAGGTTTATCATTGCATTCTGTTCATTAACAAGGCATAATCTATGTAGGATAACGTAAATCAACATTCTTATAGAACAAATTCTCAATACACGTGTTTATAATATTATATTTCCATACTCATAAGTTTACATTACATCATATCGATATACCTATAAATTCACATTCTTGTTCTAATCTCGTTATCATCACGAGTTCATACAAGAGTATCAAACAACAAGTTACATAACTAGTACTTTTGTTATCCTGACCTCATGTCATTTTACAACACGACATCCTCATTAGATGAATGTCTCATATGTATATTCATACACATTATATCAACTTGTTCATACATTCACATCCGTGTTCCATTTCAACTTTTCATTACTAGACTTTACAAAAGAGGTCGGACGACTTTACAAAAGAGGTCGGACGACTAATTGAGTGATTGACACGTTCATTCATGCAAAACTCATATCTCCCATAACACATGTGTTGTTACTTATTTTTGGACCCCATGTTTGCTGGAAGATTGACAAAAGCAGATGAAAGAAATATTTTTTTGAAACCCTGTTTGAGCTGTTTTCTGTTCTCTTTATCCTTCCCCTTTGCTGCCAAAATCATCAGATTTTCTTAGATTGATCAGAAGTCTTCATAATTCCAAATTCATTCCTTTTTTATCTGATCTTTAAGGTTGAAAAAATCCCTCAGAATTTGCATAAAAAAATGGTTCTGCTGTTGTCGCAATTTTTTGTTCTAGCTTAGGCTTTGATTCTGACTCGGTTTCGTACGATATCTGACCATCCTAGGTATATTCTGTCACTCATGATATGTTAAAAAATTGATGTACACCTTTATTAGGTCCTAGGGATCATTGTTTTTAGGGCAAATTCTCAGTCAGATTCGGATGCTCAGCATCGTCAGATCAAGAACCTTTTTGACCAACTAGATTACTAGCAGATTCTGTTCTCTAAAATGATTTTATCTCACTTTAACTCCTTCATCAAATTTTTTTTCCGGGACACGTAGATGAATTTGAGCTTTTAAATTGCTTGATTCCGATAACAGAAACTCAAGATATTCCTGTTTGAAATCTAGTGTGAAAACATAGAATCTTGCCGCGAGAAGGTTTCCAGTCGAGTTTGGTTGCAATTCTGTTATTCAAAACGAATTTATCTCACTTTGAATCCTTCATCAAAGTTGTAGTCTGGGACGCGTAGATGAATTTGGGCTTTTGAATCGCTTGATTTCAATATCAAAAGCTTAAGATATTCTCATTTGAATATCTAGTGTTGAAAGCAGGGATTCCTGACCGCGAGAAGGATTTTTGCCCAAGTTCGCGGGACTGATTCGAAGGATTTTTTTTGGACCAAGGACTGAATTGAAATGTGCTAAATTGAGGGATTGAATTGAAGAAGGACATTGAAAGCTGGAGAGGGGGGCTGGATCATCATAAATGACAGGATTTTTACCACACCGAATAAGGAAAATAGGACTTTGCAGCTGCACCCTCCATCTGATTTCTTTCCTTTTTTTCTCTGCTGTTTTCCTTTCTCATCACGCCTGGATTTTGGAGCTGAAGACCATGTTTTTGTTGCCTCATTTCAAAGGGAGCAGCTAGCCCTATGGAAGGAAAGAAAAGAGCCACACTATCCTCTAACTAGGAAAGAAATCACTGCTGATCACAAAATCAATTGAAGAAATTGAAGGTTTATTGATCAATTGAGGGTCCAATTGCATAAATCAGAGGCCAAGGACTGAAGTGAAAAGCGTGGCCAACTATAAGGGCGGAGACTGAAATTGGCAGGAATGCAATTGAATTAATTCTTAAAATCCAAATTACATTGTGAGGACTTAAAAGAACAAAGGATAAATTAAGGACTGAGTTGGGAAAAATATGATGGCACCACATTAAATGAAACGGCGCGTTTTGTATAAAACGACGTCGTTTCATCGTTAAAAAAAAAGGGAAACAGAACGGTGTCGTTTTGGGCGACACTATTCCCCTTTCTTCTTCCCCTGGACGTGCAGCAGGGGAAGAGAAAACATTTTTTTCTTCTTGTTCTTTCCTCATTAACTCCCTCGTGCCGCGCGCTCTACCAACACCCGAAGCCCCACGCGCCCTCATGATGAGAGACCAGGGGAGTCGCACCCTTCAGCCACGCCCACTGGCCAACCAACCCGGCAGCCCTGCTCCCCATGCACTGAGATAGGGTGGCAATAGGGACGCCCCCGCTCCCTTTTGCCCTATAAATACCGCCCTAACACCAACACGCAAGAGGGGAGGGAGAGGAGAAAAAAGGGGAGATGCAGAGAAATAAAAAAGGAAAAGAGAGAAGGGAACGAACCAAAGAGAGGAAAACGGACTTAAAAAGGAAAGAAAACCGGGAAAGCCATAAATAGGAGAGGGAAAATGAACCGAAAGGAGAAAAAAAAGAACTGAACAAGAGGGATAGTGAGAGGTAAAGGAGAGTGGACCGTGAGGGTAAAGGAAAAGCGGTACTGACGAGGTCGGGTCTTGGAAAGAAACATCACCTAAACCAGAACAAATAGAAAAGGAAACGCAACAGAAGAAGAGGAGGAGAACGAAGGAGAAGGGAAGAACAAGAGCCTCTTTCTCCACCGCTTGAAACAGTAACGTTATTGCTTGGAGCCACCGTTTGTGAGCAACGACACCGCCACCGGCCTCCACTACAGCGTCGCCAGCGAAGCAGTCCGACCAGCAGGGCACTGCCACCTCCGCACCAAGTACACTTTGCTTCCCCCTTTATTTCTTTTGGTTGTCTACACTTTCTTCCTGCATGCAGAACGTTCGTTCTGCATGCAGGAGGATAGGGGGAAAATAATTCCCCCCTGGTTGGTTTTCCAATGCTAGGCCATGCCGGTTTTGGTCCAGCACTGATGGGTTCCTTTCACTGGGCCAGGCTGGTTCTGGCCTAGTTCTGATGTGTTTGTGGACCAGACTGATTCTGGCCCAGCCCTGCTGTCTGGGCCGGGTTTGGCTTGGACTAAAAAAGAGAACTGTTGGGCTGAGATCGGCCCAACCCTTTTGGGGCTGAGTCCGGCTCAGTTAGTTGGGTCGGCCCAGCCTAGCCCACTTAATATTATATTATATATTATTTATATATATTTAGAGATATATAAAAAAAATTTTAAAAAGAAATTCTGAGAAATCCTTAAAAAAATTTTGTTGATTTTCCTACATATTTTTATCAAATTTTTTTAATACTGGTTTGTATTTTTATACTGTAAAGATACAAATCCAGTATTAAAATACCCGGTTTTCGTTGAGACATCAAAAAAATAAAATATAAAAAAAATGTTTTGTTTTCATGCATACGGCCTAGTCTCTCCAAAATAAAGAAAAAAAAATCATCACATCATATTTTCATACAACAAAGAAAATTTCAAAAAAAATATATGTATTAAGTATGCACTTTGGCTGTAACAACATGTTTGTTAGAGTTATGAGAACTAGGCCAATATTTCAAAAATTCTCAAAAAATCTTTTTGTCTTCTTTTAGTATCTAGATTACGAATTTATACGTAAAATGTATTCCTAATATTAAAAATATATTTTTCATGTAGACAGTAGAACGGTTAGGTTTTACCCGATAAGATAAGGATCTCCTTACTAAGGAGGACTTTTCTTAAACCATAGACAGACCAACAACTAGAGATACGATAACACCTTAGCTTTTTATCAGACAATCAAATAATGCAGCTTACCTTAGGTAAGGCGTATTTGGGGTGCTAATACCTTCCCTTTACGCAATCAGTCCCCGTACCCAATCTCTGAGACCAATTAGGGTTCCTAGTGACCAAAATACTAGGTGGCGACTCCCATTCCATTTTTCACTGATAAAAGACAAGAATTTCTTGTCTCCCTATATTTGCTAGATATAGATATTACACATTTTAGATTTAAAGTGGAAATATTCGCCTTCACGCCGCACACGTGCGACACCACATATCACACTGCTTATATTTTCTAAGTCAGTGACACTTTCATCCCTTGGTAATTCACATAGAAGACCATTCACCTTGAACACATATACATTCAGGATACTATCTAAAATGACATCATTATGCAAATTTTCATTCTTTCATATGATATCCAACATTCACTGATTCACATTTCACATCAATAACATATTAAATCATGTAATTTAACTAGAAAGCATAGGTATGGATTACCTACCTACAGTAGAAGCTCTACTCATGCTCCCCTACTACTACTACTACACCATGTATGTGGTCCCTCTTGTAATCACAGGCATATCTCATAAATTATCCTCATTCAAGGATACATTCAATAATAACCATATTAATAGTCAATATAGATCTTTCTTTCAATTATTATTTTCTTTATATTTTACGTTTTTCTCATTTCACTCATTAATATCGTAATTCTTTGTCTGACCATAGTTATCATTACAAATTTCCATTTCGAGCATGGCTAGTTAATTTTGGAAGCTAAGATATAATATCACATGTTCCTAGAAAGGGAAGGACCCAATGTTTCACCCTTAATGTGTCTAGATAGTCGCTTTAGCGACTTTTCAAATCTACCAGCAGAGATCGCATTTCGACCTCTTCTCAAATTTTTGACTATATCTGGAGTTCAATAACTCCGTGTCAAGTGAAGTTAGTCTTGTTGGAAATATAAGACATGGGGATACAAGTCTGATGAAGGGAGGAGAACATAGTTCTACCCCCAAGACACTCGAAATGTCTCATCAACCTACTGCCCTATAAGGTCTTTCATGACCCAATCTCGGTTGGTGACCCATAACTAGAGTTCTATAGCTCCTAATTGAGTAAAACCAATTTCTTTAATTATTCAACACCCACAACAACAATTTCTATGAAGTAACCGGATCCTAATTCCCTCATTCTCCCACTTGAATTCTCTCTGAAAATCAGGAGACGAATCTGTCTAGATTCGTCAACCTTCTCACTTACACACAACATCCACAATTCAACTTTCCATCTTATATCTCAACCCCTAGCAATCTCGCATACCATATAAGAGTGTCAAAAATATCTTTTAAGAGTCAATTTACTCTATTTATTTTGATCTTCCCTCTTAACGTCAAAATAAAACATTTTTATCGATTTTACTCACTTTTCAAACAATATTTTTCTAAACACAATCCTTGCTATTTCCATATATATTTTTTCTCATTTCAATATAATTAAACACACATCATCAAGCTAGATATGTCAAATTAAACATCCCCCTTTTTGATGCATAAGTGGCCGAAAGCATGGCCTTAAGGAACCAAGAGTTTCTTCATTCCTTTCATGCTAATTTCATTCAATTCACACACACATTCACATAAAAAACAACCTATTATAATAAATTAAATAAAGAAAATCATAATTTCCCCCTTTTCCTTTTTGCTTTTCATATGGCCAACCACCCATAACTCCATTACCCATACATTTTCTTTGATGAATAAAATCATGATTTCATGCCTTCAATCATATACAACACATGAATTAACTTAATTTTAACAATTAATATATTTCCCCCAATTCAAGTCTAAGAACTCTAATTAAAATTCAACAATAAGGCATCAATTCGTAATCAAATTCGAAACGACTTATAAAACCATGTTTAGAACTCCTTACCTAGTAAGAATCAAGGTCTTGATCCTCAACCGGTCAAAAAAGTTTTACTCCCCCTTTTCTAATGACAGCCGACCCTACCTTCTCTAATGACAGCCGACCCTACCTTCTCTCTCTACCTTAAAAATTTCTTGTTAATCCCTTGCTCACAAGTGTTTATTCTACCTATAAACTTTTAATCTTAGATGAGTTTTTGGAATTTTTGATGTTTCTCTGTTGATTTGGAAAAAATAGAATAAAAAAATTTCTCCCTCTCTTTTAAATAGTTGTTGCCGGTTTGTATTGGGCAAGTGAGGGGTATTTATACCCTATAATTTCTCTTATTTGCACTTAGGCTCCATTTCCTTTAAGTGTCTTATTTCACCCCTCCCACATCGTTTCTTTTTATAATCAAGCTATACCTTTTTTCATTTCTTATAATTCCACCCCTAAACTTTGTAATTTAGTTCTTTTTAAAAAAATTTAATCAAACCCTCAATATTTCCAGGTTAAATTTATAATATCTCAAAAAATTTCATCCAAAAATTTCTAAATTCCTGTTTTATTTAAATCTATAAATAAATTTCTTCACTTTTATTTTCCATTTATTTAGTTTACAATTTACGCAAACATTTATTTCTTGGGGTTTACAGGACGAATCCATGTCGACACCTATACTTAGAGAAATTGCTAAGGGGCAGAAAGGACAAACCTATATAAGGTGATGTTATTGCTCCAGAGAAACCAAGTTCATTCTTTGGAGAGTGGTCACATTGAAGTTTGAGAGATATGTGACCTCTTTAAGATGACATGAGGGCATGAGAGCCCTTAATAGGAGAAAGATATCACCGAAGAGTGGGAGGTTTGTGGCCTATTTGGTGATTGCATGGGGGCTTGGGAGCCCCCTAATTGAAGAGTATGCCATTTGACTTTCCTAGCATTATCATGGGGGATGGGAACCTCACTAGACAGTCATTCCAATTCAAGTTTGCATTGGAGAGGCGGGAGATCCAAGATCAATCCCTGACAAATTGGTGAGAAGAACTTTGACATCATTTGCAGAACATTCTTATTCAAAACTATACTAGAGAATGGGATATCCGAGTGAGAGGCCTTTAGGCATCACGTGGAGAATGTGATAGTCTAAGACTGCACTAGAGAATTGGGGATTCAAGATCAACCCTTAACAAATTGGTGAGAAGCCCATGGGTATCACTTGGAGAATGATGTTATTGCAATAGAGAGAGATCTATAAAAAAAAAATGGTTGCCAAAGTTACATTATTTTTATTTCAAAAATAAACTTACATTCCTCTTAAGGAATATGTATCTTAAGGTGATCTGAGTGATAGGTGTGGGGGAGGTTTTTAGGAGGACCATGTTTTGAAGGTGACACCAAAGTGTTTACTTTGATTACCCTAATAACTTGGAATGAGTGATCATATTCATGAGAGTTATAAATCCTTAGAACACACTACATATCTATGGGTTGATCCCTCATTGTTCTTCCTTAAGCTTTCATTTCTATTAGGAGAATGATTTCACTTGAAAGGTCCCTAATGCTAGTTGCCTTTGTAAGATAAAGGAGGCTTATGTTGTAGCAAATCAGCCTTTTCCACCTATATATGATTTTTCATGACTTGCTTCACCTTGAGCAAGCTTCTATCTAGTAAGACATAAAATTTTCTCTAGAGGACATATTCTCTTACCCCTCTTATCAAGGCTTTTAAGGCTACTAGTTAGAGCAATTCTTCCACCTTGAGCATCTTCTCATTAAACCTCTTCAAATATGCCCGTGTATTCTCGTCTTCTTATTGGGTAACACCAAATAGCTTTGTAAATCTTTTGTTGACGGGTATGCTAGTGCTGAAGTGAGCCACTAGTTTGGCACAAAGATCACTAAACCTTTCAATGGAGTTTTGCTCAAAATTATTGTTCTAACCATGCACAAACCCTTAAAAAGGTTGTGATAAGATTTTCCACATTAAGTCATTCTATACATACTCCCTCGAGTCGATCAAGCCATCATAGTTGTTTAGACTTATTTTTATGAAAATATAGTCTTTAAGGAGTTAAGTGTTTAATACTTGTTTGGACAAGGGAGATCCCCTTTATTTGTTAGGCTCTTGGAAGCCTGAAGTATTTAGCATGGAACGATGATTATGGCAATTAGTGTCTATCTCATGGTAGCTAGGGGAAGGATGTTCGGAGTATCAGCTATGTACATGTGTATCGCAATGGCACGAATGACCCCTTGAAAGACTCTCAGGATTGTCATTATATTTAGTCTTTTTTGGGTAGTGTCGCACGTGTACGGCGTCGCGGCGAAAATTCCACTTCAATCTAAAATGTATCTATCTATATCTATCTGGCAAATATGGAGGACAAGAAATTCTTGTCTTTTATCAGTGAAAAATGGAATGGGAGTCGCCACCTAATATTTTAGTCACTAGGAACCCTAACTGGTCTCAGAGATCAGGTATGGGGACTGGTTACGTAAAGGGAAGGTATTAGCACCCCAAATACGCCTTACCTAAGGTAAGATGCATTGTTTGATAGTCTGATAAAAAGCTAAGGTGTTATTTAACTATTGGTCTGTCTAGGGTTCAAGAAAAGTCCTCCTCAAGAAGGAGGTTCTTATCTTATTGGGTAAAATCCTAACTGTTCTAACATCTATACAAAAAAACTATATTTTTAATATCATGAATATGTTTTTCGTATAAATTCGTAATCCCAGATACTAAAGGAGACAAAAATATATTTTTAGAATTTTTGAAATATTGGCCAAGTTCTCATGGCTCTAACAAACTTGTTATTAAAGCCAAATTGCATGCTAAAACCTTTTTTGAATGTTTTTGTTTTATGTGTAAAAAAAACAATATCATTTTTTGTTATAGGAAAATATGATGTGATGATTTTTTATTTTTATTTTGGAGAGACTAGGCTGTATGCATTTAAAACAAAAAAAGCATTTTTTTTTAATTTTATGTTTTTTTTATGTCTTGATGAAAATCGGGTATTTTAATACTGAATTTGTATCTTAACGGTATAAAAATACAAACCAATATTAAGCAATTTTGATAAAAATATGCAGGAAAATCAACAATATTTTTTTAAGGATTTTTCATATTTTTTTTAATTTTATATATCTATATATATAAATAATATAAAAACATTATAATATATAATATATAATATTTGGTGGGCTGGGCTGGGCCGGCCCAACTAACTGGGTTGGACTCAGCCCCAAAAAGGTTGGGTCAATCTCGGCCCAAAAATGGGGTTGGGCCGATCTCGGCCCAACAATTCATTCTGCTTCTTCTGGTTTAGGCCGGACCCGGCCCAAACCTAAATGCTGGGCCAAATCAGCCTGCCCCAAGAAGGTAAAAACAAGGAGGGGAATTATTTTCCCCTCCCATCCCTTGTATGGAGAACGATATTTCGTTCTGCATGCAGGAGGAAATGAAGCCGAGAATTAAATATAGGCGGCAGGGAAAGAAGAGTTACCTGGCACGGAGAAGGCGGCGTTGCTGGCCTAGCTGCTTCACTGGTGGTGCTGCAGTGGAGGCCGGTGGCGGTGTCGTGGCTCACGGACGGCGGCTCTAAGCAGCGGTGCTGCTGTTCAAGCAGCGGAGAGAGAGATTTCTTCCTCTTCCCCTCTCCTCTGGTTTTTTTGTTTTTTTCTTTCTCTGTTTCGTTTATCCATGGTTATCCCTTTGTCCTCTCGGTTTTGTTTTAAAAAAAACTTCCCTCCCCGGTTTCAAGCTTCCCCTTACTCTTTCCTTTCTCTCTCTATTTCATTTCTCTCTTTGGCTCGTTCTCTCCTCCCTTCAGTTCGTTCTGTTTTCCGCGGTGCTGTTGTCGGTGGGGAAGACAGTAGCAGCCAATGGTGATGATGAAGTGCTCTGTTCCTGGTGGTGTTGCTGCGGGTGGGAAGAAGATGGTGAGCTGTCCTCGGTGGCGGGCAGTGTTTTGCTGCTGTTTTCTTCCTCTGCGTGGAGGTGCAGGTTCCTTTTTTTTTTCAATGGTGGCGCGACGTGTGGCTGTGGTCGCTCTTCCTCTTCTCTGCTGCTTCTGCTTTTCTTCTTCCAAGCGGTGGTGTTGTTGTTGTTGGTAGTGTTGATGGTGGCGGAATGGCAGTGGTTACGGGAGTGAGGCACGCTTCTTCTTCTTTTCCTTGCAGAGGCGCAGGTTGCTGCCTTTTCTCTAGTGGTGTGTTTGTATTTTCCTCCCTCTGTTTCAGTTTCAAAAGAGCCCTCTCTCGTCCAAAAAAAGCACCTCTCTTACTGCTGGTGTTGAGAGCAGTATTTATAGGCTAGAGGGGAACGAGCTGTTATTGCGCGTGGGTAGCAGGGCAGCGCCGAGGTTGGTTAGGCAGTGGGTGCAGCTGGTAAGGCGCGACTCCCCTGGTTTCTCATCATCCAAAGGCGTGGGGCTTCATGTCTTGGCAGAGCACGCGGGGCGCCAGAATTAATGAAGAATGAAGAATGCCTAACTTCCCCTGCTGCACGTCCAGGGGAAGGAGAAAGAAGAACAGTGTCGTTCAAAACGATACTATTCTGTTCTGCTCAAAACAGTGGGCCTCTTTTTTTTTACATATATATATATATATTGTTTTTACTTATTTTATTTGTAGGGATACCCAAAAATGGGTTACAACAGATGCCCCCTTTTTATAATGCTTATGGAGCAGGGGTTTTGCATAGTAAGTTTTATAAAGATAAGCAAAACTGAACTTCCAAAACTGATCTTGTCAAGGCTTGATGGATCTGAAACTTTGTCTTTACAGCAATCCTCTTCAACCCAAAACTACGATCAAAACTTAGTCATCTTGAGATCCCAATCTGGCGATCCTCTGACTTCTAACTTCGATTAGACTAACTTGGAATTCCATCTGAGATCCCATCTGGCAACCTCTTTTAACCAAAAAAACCTATATTTGTAGCTTGGCCAACTTGAAATCGTATCTGGCGATTTCCTTTAGCCAAGGCTAATATCTGTGTTATGGTTGGGTTAACCTGAGATCCTTTTTGGCGACCTCCTTTAACCAAAACCAAAATAATATGTGTAACTCGATCAACCTGAAATCCCATCTAGCGATTCCTTTTAACCAAAGCCACCTAAGATCCCATCTGGCGATCTCCTCTAACTAGAACCAAAATAATATATGTAACTCAGTCAACCTGAAATCCCATCTGGCGATTCCCTTTAACCAAAGCCACCTGAGATCCCATCTGGCGATCTCCTCTCACTAGAACCAAAATAATATGTGTAGCTCGGTCAACCTGAAATCTCATCGGCGATTCCCTATAACCAAAGCAACTTAAGATCCCATCTGGCGATCCCTTTTAACCAAAACCAAAGAATATGTGTAACTCGGTCAACCTGAAATCCCATCTGGCGATTCCCTTTAACCAAAGCCACCTGAGATCCCACCTGGCGATCTCATCTAACTAGAACCAAAATAATATGTGTAACTCGATCAATCTGGAATCCCATCTGGCGATTCCCAAAGCTAAAATATGAGATCCCTTCTGGCGACCTCCTTTGACCAAAGCTGAAATATAAGATCCCTTCTGGCGACCTCTTTTAACCAAAGCTGATATCGGTATTGCGGTTGGGTTAACCTGAGATCCCCTCTGGCGATCTCCTTTAACCAAAACCAAAAAATCTATTTTTGCAGCTTGGTCAACCTGGAATGCCATCTGGCAATTCCCTTTAACCAAAGATGAAATATGAGATCCCTTCTGGCGACCTCCTTTAACCAAAACTGAAATACGAGATCCCTTCTGGCGACCTCCTTTAAGCAAAACCAAAAAACTATATTTGTAGCTCGGTCAACCTAGAATCCCATCTGGCGATTCCCTTTAACCAAAGCTGAAATATGAGATCCCTTCTGGCGACCTCCTTTGACCAAAGCTGAAACATGAGATCCCTTCTGGCGACCTCCTTTAACCAAAACAGATATCGATGTCATTCTTCCTGATGGCAGGGTTTGAACCTTTCATTTTCTTTTAAAAATTTCCTAATATGTTCTTCTCACTTTATTGTTGTTCCAGAATCAAAACCGTGATTCTTTGCTATCATTAACCCAATGATTCTTTCTTCATCTATAATCTTGTTGGATTACGTTAAGGATTCCTCCTGTAACGATTCAAAAAAACATGTATGCAATGATTTATGATTAGATGTCATGCATGCATTCTTACCTAGTTTTGAAACATAGGTCCCATCATCTTCTTCTATTTCATAAAACTCTCTCTTAACATGAGCTTGCTTTTGAAGTCGTATGCTGGATTCATTTCTCGTGCTGCCTCTTTTTACCTATCATATCTTTGAGAAGAAGTTTTCGACTTTTTACAAGTAGCTTTTGTTTTTTAATGTATGACTTGTCATTGCCTTCTTTTTCATGCTTTTGTCAAATGCTTTAACTTATCTTTTTCAAATCTATGGGCTCTCATCCCGTTTTAAAATTACGTAAAACTTTTCATGAAATATCTTTTATTGCCCTAGTATGAGGGTGGGTCCTAGTCCAGGCTTTTATAAAGAAGAAATTCATTCTGGCTCAAAAAGGGACCACCCACGATAAACTCTTTAGAGAGTGAAGGGATAATGAATTTTTCTCATTTCAAAATGTATATTGTTAGGATTGATAAACTTCATTCTTATCTTGAAAGAAATTTACAGGTGATTATAGAGTGACCACCTAATCATTTATCTATGCAATTCATTATGCTATCCAGGAGGTAGGGTTGTATTTCATTTTTTGACCATTTTATGATACCTTCCTTGTAGCCACTCAACCTTGTTTAAAAAACGTATAATCTCATCATTTGTTTAAAGAAAAGGTGGGCTCAAAGACAAACACAAAATCTAGCTGACATCATGAGCCTTGGTTGTCAACTAAAGAAAATAAAAGCAATGACAAAAGCATGCTAAGGCAAACAAAGTTGGTGTACATTTTAAAAACTACAGGAGCTTCTTGGGTCACCCCGTTTTGAAACTTCTCACTCCGAGCCAACTTGCGCACAAGGTCTTGACGGAGGATTCTTCTAATGTGTGGATAGTCAGTCGTGGCAGTGCTTCATTTTCCTTCCCCACCTGTGTTTTCTTGTCATCTCCCTCGATCTCACCTTCTTTCTTATTGACAATTCTTGACCAAGGTTTTCTAACCCTTTATCCACTATTACTTGCGTCATGACCAGGTAATGGATTTGAATTGATGTTGGGTGTGTCTTCAAATGACACACATCCTATCTTGATGAGCTCCAACAACCTTTTCTTGAAAGCGTAGCACGTTTCAAGACCATGCTAGGGAATACCAGTATGGTACTCGCAAGTCAACTCAGGCTTGTACCAGATGGGGAATGGTGGTTGTAGTGGTAATGTGGGGATAGAAGCTATTTGTCCAATGCTCAGTAGTTTGGCATACATGTCCTTCAAAGGCATAGGTAATGGTGGTAGTTGTTTTGAAATGTATCTTGTGTTTGGTCTTTAGTGGTTGTGTGACTGGTTATTTGCTCGATTAGAGGAAAAAGGTTTGTTAAAGTTTATGTGGGCAACATGAGAGGTAGGTATTTGTGGGTTATGTGCATACACTATCTTGCCCTTGGACCCACCTTTGAAGTTGTTAACGTGACCTTCCATTTTTCTTCCAATAAAACCCTTCGTCTGCGATGGCTCAGCTATGCGTCCAGCTTTAATCCCTTGCTCTATTCCTTCCGCTATGCGTACACCATCATAGAAATGCTGAGATGAGCTACCCATTAAATGTTCATAATATGGTGCCTTGAAGGTATTAGCAAACAAAGTCAACATTTCTGTTTCTATTAAAGGGGGGTGGACATGCATTGCCTCATCCCTCCACCTTTGCGCATATGCCTTTATTGACTCTTGGCTTCTTTTCTCCATTGACATTAGACTTGTTCGATCTGGAGCAATTTTCAGGTTAAACTTGTACTGCTTAAAGAACGCCTCTACCAAATCTCTCCAGCTCTTGATCCTAACACTGTCTAACCTCATGTACCAGCTCAAAGCAGATCCTGCGAGGCTATCTTGGAAGAAATAGATGAGCAATTTATCATCACGAATTACTTCTGCCATTTTGTTCATTCTGCTTCTTCTGGTTTGGGCCGGACTCGGCCCAGACCTAAAGGCTGGGCCAGAATCAGCCTGGCCCAGGAAGGTAAAAATAAGGAGGGGAATTATTTTCCCTTCCCATTCCCTCCATGCAGAATGATATTTTGTTTTGCATGCAGGAGGAAATGAAGCCGAGAATTAAATACAGGCAGCAGGGAAAGAAGAGTTACCTGGCGCGGAGAAGGCGGTGCGTTGCTGGCCTGGCTGCTTCACTGGCAGTGCTGTGGTGGAGGCCGGTGGCGGTGTCGTGGCTCACGGACGGCGGCTCCAAGCAGCGGTGTTGCTGTTCAAGCGGCGGAGAGAGAGAGATTTCTTCCTCTTCCCCTCTCCTCTGGTTTTTTTGTTTTTTTCTTTCTCTGTTTCGTTTATCCGTGGTTATCCCTTTGTCCTCTTAGTTTTGTTTTTTAAAAAAACTTCCCTCCCCGGTTTCAAGCTTCCCCTTACTCTTTCCTTTCTCTCTCTATTTCCTTTCTCTCTTTGGCTCGTTCTCTCCTCCCTTCGGTTCGTTCTATTTTCCGCGGTGCTGTTGTTGGCGGGGAAGACAGTGGCAGCCGGTGGTGATGATGAAGTGCTCTGTTCCTGGTGGTGTTGCTGCAGGTGGGAAGAAGATGGTGAGCTGTCCTCGGTGGCGGGCAGTGTTTTGCTGCTGTTTTCTTCCTCTGCGTAGAGGTGCAGGTTCCTTTTTTTTTTCAATGGTGGCGCGACGTGTGGCTGTGGGCGCTCTTCCTCTTCTCTGTTGCTTCTGCGTTACTTCTTCCAAGCGGTGGTGCTGTTGTTGTTGGCAGTGTTGATGGTGGCGGAATGGTAGTGGTTACAGAGTGAGGCACGGTTCTTCTTCTTCTCCTTGCAGAGGCGCAGTTTGCTGCCTTTTCTCCAGTGGTGTGTTTATATTTTCCTCCCTCTATTTCAGTTTCAAAATAGCCCTCTCTCATCCAAAAAAAGCCCCCCCTTTGCTGCTGGTGTTGAGAACAGTATTTATAGGCTAGAGGGGAGCGGGCTGCTATTGCACGTGGGGAGCAGGGCAGAGCTGAGGTTGGTTGGGTAGTGGGCGCGGCTGGTAAGGCGCGACTCCCCTGGTTTCTCGTCATCCAAGGGCGTGGGGCTTCGGGTCTTGGCAGAGCACGCGGGGCGCCAGAATTAATGAAGAATGAAGAATGCCTACCTTCCCCTGCTGCACGTCCAAGGGAAGGAGAAAGAAGAATAGTGTCATTCAAAACGACACTGTTCTGTTCTGCTCAAAACAGTAGGCCTCTTTTTTTTTACATATATATATATATATGTATATATTGTTTTTACTTATTTTATTTGTAGGGATACCCAAAAATGGGTTACAACAGGTAGTGTTATCGTCTACTGGTGCCTGGTATGGCTGGTGGCCATGATGCTAGGGCATTGTGTGTTGCTGAGGGTGTCAAACATTGTTAGGGTGGGAAGGTCTAATTTTACCATTGGGTTACCAATACGGTCTGAATGAGGAGTTGTACCTGACTGGTAGGTTGTTGAAGGTCCGGTTGGGTAGAAATGTTCGTGGTAACTAGTAGATTTGTCTTACATCCTAACCCATGTATATCTTGGTTGTGTGTAATGAAATGACCTAGAAATATCAAAAACAAGTTTTAGAAACTGATGGCTTATCAGTTTCCCACATACAACACCAATTGATAATGTTCTAAAACCAGATATACTTATAGTATAAGTTTGATGTGTTGGATAATTGATTAATTTATTAGTTCAAGCAATATGATTCATTCTCCCTAGCCAAGGTGTTTGATGACTTGATATGGAAAGCTCAGGTCGTTGGAAGCTGGCAGTAGGTGGTGCTTAGTAAGCCAAGGTGGCTGGTAGCTGGTACCTATAAATGGTCTCTTTTGATAAATGTAGGGACTCTTAAATGCTTAAGTCAGTAACTTTACAGAGAGAGAAACTACAATGATATCTTAGAGAGATAGACTCTGAAAATATGTATATTAAAAGTGTTAAGAATGAAGAGATTGTGAACCTTGAGTTTGAAGGATTTATAGTGTATTTATAGCCCATGAGTTTTGCCATTTTATGGAGAATAGGGACTGAAGTGTAATTTCATCATTGTGATATTTTGAGCTTATTTTACTCAAAATAATACGTATTAGATCAATATAAAATACTAAGAGACTTGCGTGGGGTGCTAAATAAAATTTTCAAATGAGTGTTAGGCTCGGACAAGGTGTCTGAACCCATTAGATGTGAGAAATGAATCTAAGTGCACTAGTTGAACTTGAACACATTGAGTTTAGATGTGAGAGCCTGAGCCCACGAGGGTATTAGGCAGCTTGCCCAGCAAGGTTGAGCATGCCACACCCTACCTAAGGGTACGCCTTGCATGGAAAGTTGGGCGCACACCCAGTGTATGGGCGTATACCCATCTTAGGTGTGCGCCCATATTGGGTACATAAGCTCGAGATTCTTGTTCAATCCCATACCTTTGAAAACTAGGCTTGGGCTACCACGGATCCATCAACGTGCATTTGCAAATGCAAAGCCAAATAATTGAAAACTCAAATGTTTCTCTTTTGTAGAGTAAAAAAGAAATTAGAATTAAGTATGGAACATAATTGAACATGAAAAACAATGTTTAGAAGAACTTTAATAGAAAATAATCCTTTTATTTTTATGTCATTTGGAACTTGGAAACAAAAAAATCAATGAACTAATTATTAGAGCTAATGCAATCTTTTTCATAGGTCTATTAGTTATTATCAAATTGATCGAAGACAAGTATGTTTTTTTTTTTCATTTTAAAAGTATAGTAAAATAATTAAATTACTATTGAAAACACATTTTTATTTAACTTGTGTCCATGAGCTTTTCCAAATTTTAATTTTTGTTTTTTTAGTTATAATCAAGATGTTTAGGGAGAATTTGGTATTTTAATAAACATAAAATATATTTTAAAAAACCAAAATTGGTTGGCGTGCATTACACACACCATCATGTTAGAGACACTTGCGGTGTTCAAGTGGCGCCTCTTGGTAGCCAAAAGGTAGCTTCTGTAGTGGTTTTTGAAGCCTCTCGTCGCGCTCTTTCCTATGGTTCAATGCATGGTAGTGGTGATGTCTCAATTGGGCTCTTATGCGCTTTTCTCTCTTTCCTTGGGAATCGTGCTGCGTTACCAAAATTAAGTGGTGTCGTGTAATTTGTTTTTTTATCAAATTTAATTTTGATTCTTTTAATTGTTATTTATTTTGTTTTGGATCCTTTCTTTCATTGATTTTTTTATTTAATTTGGTCTCTTAATATTTGATCTTATTTGATTTTTATATCAGATTTAGTTCTTGCTCTTTTAATTGCTATTTATTTTTTATTTTTTTAATTGTTTATTTATTTATTTATTATTTTTTAGAATTTTTGTTTGATATTGAAAGGAGATGCTTGAAGTGACAAGAGATGTACAGTCATGTAAGGGGAATGGTCGCGTGTCCCCCTTTGGACTAGTCCTATGTCGTCAAATTACGTGGGGCCCAGTGAACAGTAAATTAATTTTTTTCTTAATCAAACAGCTACGAATTACGTTTTAAATAAAACGCAACCACAGCCGCAGAGAAAGCCTTAGTTTGTCTTGGACCAAAATCTTGAAAGTCTAATTGAAAAAATTCATTGAAAATATTATATCTTTAGCAATACAAAACTACGTGGAGTACAAGAGGGGTACTTGAGTCGCAACCTCACATCAAAAAACCAAAACCAAAAAGTTGTAACGATCTTATCCTTTGTCAACTTATAAATAGCAAAAGATGATAAATCTCTTAGCTAGTATGATCACACAAGTAGAGTATACTAATCAAATTTTCATTCTCACAAATATCAGTCATTAAATTTAGTAATTCTGGTTGAGATCGATTGCCTTTGGAAGGGAAAGGGGAGTCACACCAAATTGTATATAGCAAATTAGTTTGTTTTTCAGCTCATAATAGTCAACTAGAAAGAAAGAATATTAATGTTTTGAATTCTACTATTTTTATTTCTCAATCTACATATATTTAAATGTGTGATTAATTAAGAATCTCGAGTTAGTGAACACTCGATCTGCTATGGTTTGGTTTTTGGAAGTGGTCTCATCAATGAATGTTGACTTATCCATTTGGAATTTTGACATTTCCATTGGCCTATATATTCCCTCCACAACGAATTTTACAAAATCCTAAATATTATGCTTAATATTCATGTGAGATGAGGAATTATTTTTGTCAGGCGCAAGCTTTTTCGCAAGTTTCTGAGAAAATGATATATGCCTAAAGCCATACAAGGCGAAGCAACTATTCGTGTGGGAGTCTGTATCGGGCACCTTGGCATCCAACGTTATCATATATCCTCGAAAGCTGACATTCCCCTACCTCACTCATGCAACTTTGACATTGTTGCATGCACAAGCCACGTGCAACCATTGCCATTTCTGTCCACGAAAAGCTAGTGTACCTTTTGTTACTAATTGATATACCTTTCCCCTCCTTGCTTTCGGCATCATTCGGCTTATCCATAGAGTGTTTTGATTCTGGCCCAATAAGGTTAAATATTTTGTAGCAAGCCACACATGTCCCTATCAAATCAAGGTTACTTTTGGGGTATCAATCCAAATATCTGAAGGAACCTTTTCTAATTACTTTGCGTTAAACAATGCAAATATTAAATGCACTCCTCTCGCTGCCTAGCCTTTATATAGGCTCACAAGAGCTCCAAGCATACCATCAAATATCAACAAAACTAGCATACAACTTATAAAGCTTTACAAATAACCGACACTAACATTCTTCTTTCATTTTCATATCGATTTCTTAGACTTTAAATCTTATTTAGCTCCTTGTTCAACTACTGACATAGCATATTTTCTTTTGAGTGTGAAAAAAAAGGAAGATATATTTTTGGTTGCGATATGGATCGAGTAGCAAAATTGGCATCCCAAAAGGCAGTGGTGATTTTCAGCAAGAGCTCATGCTGTATGTGCCATGCAATCAAGAGACTGTTTTATGATCAAGGGGTAAGCCCTGCAATTTATGAGCTCGATGAAGACTCCAGAGGGAAGGAAATGGAGTGGGCACTTATGAGGCTAGGATGCAACCCCTCCGTGCCAGCAGTGTTCATTGGGGGCAAATTTGTAGGCTCTGCAAACACAGTGATGACGCTTCAGCTTAATGGCTCTTTGAAGAAACTGCTCAAAGAAGCTGGAGCTCTATGGCTTTAGTAGCAATGAAGTCATTTCAGCATGCATGTTAATGGCTCTTTGAAGAAACTGCTCAAAGAAGCTGGAGCTCTATGGCTTTAGTAGCAATGAAGTCATTTCAGCATGCATGTTATATTAAGCTTAAAAGGGATAACTCAGCTGTATATTAATTAATTTTCCTAAATTTCCCTGTTTTTTTTCCCACCTCTTGCGGCTGCAAAGAGTATCATATATACTATATGGAAAATAATCTATTGAGAGATCTGTTGCTAGTCATATAATTAAGTATTAATCATATGTTTTTGAATGCACACTTGAATCAATCCTTCAGAGAAAGTTAACATAAAACTATTTCTAAGATACCATTTTGAATTGAAATAGTGAATATCATAACTTTAATTTAATGATCAAGCAATCAAGAATGTAAATTTCATCATCTTTATTTTTTTAATTAAATTAAAAATTTCCACGTTAAGAAGTTAATACAAAATTTTATCTAAACGTTTATTTAATAACTTAAACTTTTAATTAAATTTAAATGGTTTTTTAACCCTCCATGAATGTGCAGTTAGCAGATACCATTAGCTAGCTAGTCTTCTCACGCCTTCCTTTTCTGTGCTTCACGCACTAATTTTTCGACGAAATGAAGGGAACATGTAGGAGCATGAGATCCTAGCACAAGGCAAAATGCAAAATAGATATGATTATATATGTGCACCATACATTGTCACCTCTAGGGTCAACTATATATATGATAGCTATCAACTTGATAAATATACAGTTGGCAACCATAGAAATGGTTGCTTTTAAAGATTCTGAAAACAAAGAAAAAAAAAAAGATTTGAATATTCTGAAATTACATGTAGGTAAACGTCACAAATTAACAATTCAAAGTAAACTCTGAAATTCCCATCACCTGAGGATGACATTACAATGAATGGATATATTCTTTCGTTGCTTAATCAAATATGCATTTTACAGTGAGGAGCCATATTATTCTTGTTGTTAGTGCTGTTTCATTAGGGTGACACTTCGATGTTCGTGGGGTTAATTCATCTTAGGGCCCAGAGAGAGAGAGATAGAGTAATTAGATTTTTAAATATGCACTATCAATTTCTATACCTTAAATATTATCACATCATCTTTAGTTGGAATTTTCACTTGAGAATATTTTGGGTAAAGTTTGGTACTGTCATGATATGACTATGCTTCTCTCTCTCTCTCTCTCTCTCTCTCTCTCTCTCTCTCTCTCTCACACACACACACACACACACACACACACACATGTTCGAATCACCTTTTTGTTTTTGCATCAATTGAATGGCCAGTGTCACTTTTTTTTTTTTTTTTGAAAGTGATTCTATTTTTGTATTACCGTTTGTTATATTGAATTTTATAGTTGATTGCGTGTGTCATTTAAAAGACTAGATTGTCTATTCACAACTTTATTTATTATTCTTGTAGAGTTTATTTATTCTATGAAATATGTTATTATTTTGTGATGAGATCAATATATCATATTTATATATTGCTCTAAATTCAAAAAACTAAATATTCATACAATTCCTATAAAATCTACAAGAAATCTCAACACTTATTTTTTAAGTTGGTGCATAAATGTTACAATTGTCTAGCTTCTTAGTTTTTTTTTTTTTCCTCAGAACTTCTTCATAGGAAACATGTCTACCTCTACATGTGTTTATATTATTACGTTAAATTAGATTACAAGCAATATTACATGCTACCATAATATAGTTGAATCGATTTTCTTGATGTATAAATCGAAGTTTGCAATTAAAATATTAACCATAATGCTTTATAAAGTCCAAAATTCATACCTTTAAATTCAAGTTTTGTATTTGAGTGAGCAACAACACCTTGTTTTCTATTTTTTTTCATGTAACAAGATTACTATCAACAAAGGTAAAGTAATAAAAAATAAATCATCTATCATTTATTACTTTAGCCAATCAACATAAGTATATGTATTTATGCTTTGGAAATATGCATTTTTAGTTAAAAAAATTCTTTTTCTACGTGCAACCTTCAAATACCTCAACTGTACTCATATGTTGCTCTCCTGAATTATCCATAAACTACATAACAATCTTGATGCATAAGCCAAATCTAGGCTCATGTGTGCTAAGTACATCAATTTTTCTACAAATGATATCTTTCTTTATTGATCGGTGTCTGATTGGACTCAATATATCACTTTAGACATTCTTCTACTAGTATATCAAGTGGTTAATATACTAACATATCGGTTTCTTAGATCTACGATATATTTTTTCTAAGATAAAAAGATTATTTTATGATGTTGAGACACTTCAACTCTAAAAAAACATTTTAAAAAGACCTTGGTCTTCCATTTCACATTATTTAATCAAGTAATCTTTTATGGCCTTTCTTTTTTAAAGATCATTTCTTATAATCACCATATCATTTACATATCTAGAGTGATAACCTTACCCTACTATTTTTCGGGGATAATATATGATCTGAATTGTTTTGATAACAGATAAAGGTTATCATATATTTTATAAACTTTCCAAATCTTATCTTGAAGATTGTTTCACTCAACACAATAATTTCTTCGATCTACATACCTTTAAATAATGCTTTTTAAGTATCATATATATAGGTGGGAGATCCATGTAGACTTTTTTTAACAATTTATCATATAAAAATGTATTTTTCATATTGAATAATTATAATGGCTAATCTAAGTTCATAGATAAAGACAAGAAAACTGGAACTATATTGATGTTAGTTACAAATGCAAATATCTTTATATAATTGATTCCTAGGTTTAAATGTAACTTTTCTTCACCTGTATTGCTTTAAAGAGTTTAATTATACTATTAGACTTATACTTTATCATGTAAATCCATCAAAATCTAATTAATTTCTTTCTTGGTAAAGGATTAATGAATTCTTGATTTTTACTTTTTTAGTTGAGACTTCTTGCATATTATTAGGAATAGATACAATAAATATTTAATTTATGAATGACAGATTTGATTCTAATGAATGATGGTTACTCACATAATGACTTATTAGATATTTAACTTTAATTGAAAGTTATGGTTTGTATGTCTTGTTTGATGAGTTGATAATTTTCTAACTACCTCAAATATAATCTCAATAATTTATTGGTTTGGTATGTTAGTTGTAAGAGATTCCAACTCAAAAAAAAACATTTATTAGATTCATATCTTCAGTTTCTAAGTTTTCATCACCACTTTGATCCAAAATTATACCACTAAAAACCAACTCATCTTTTTCTTTATTGTCTAATCTAACTTATAAATGAACACTACTAGAATTCAAATTTATGTTTAGAAAAGCATAATTTAAAGTTTGAATTTTCTTCTGATGCTTCCTTTGAAATTTAGGTTTTTTTAAGAAAAATATTAATGTTTTCATGAAAAACAACATCTATTATGACCAATATTTATCAATTCAAAGGATGATATCATCAATATACCTTTTGATGATCAACATACATGATAAAAACACATCACAATGCTTTAGAAATCAACTTGTTGCATTAGTGTGTATAAAGGTGTACAAATGCTATTTAATAAAAATATAGGATAACAAATTTAAGACTATTAGGACAAAAACTATGTTAATATGAGCTTGTAGTGATGTCTAGAAATCAATGGAACTTGAGGGTACCTAATTCATTAAATATGTTGCAAAGGCAAGTGTTTTTTCCTAATAAGATAACGACATGTGAATTTCTATCAATGAAGTATGACTAATCTCTAATATGTTTTAAATTTCGCACCCAGCAACCTCGTCCTATTAGGGTGTATTGAAATAAGTAGTTTGATAAATAATTTCACATGCTTCTAATTATTGTTGAAGCTCAAAACTATGATATTCTCCCTTATTATCACTGCAACGAACTTGAACTTGTGTCTTGTATTAAAATTCAATCATTTTATGAAACTTTTGAAATAGAAAATTTACTTCATCTTTGGACTTCATCAAGCACACCTTGGTAATCCTGGTATAATCATCAACAAAGGTAAAAACCAACATAATCCACCCAAAGTAGCGACTTTGGGTGGATCCTGAATATTGTAATGTATAATTATAAATTAATGTGAGATTTTATTTAAACTTAATAAAAATGAAGCACGATGGCTCTTTTCTAGTTTGCAAACATCACATTAAAAAAAATATTAATTTTTTCAAATAAACTTAGAAATAATTTTCTTAGATAACCAAAGGAATCATGTCTCATATGTAGATTCCCTAACTAGATTTCAGCTAACTTCTTCCCTTCAATTAAAATAGCCTGGCATAACCTCTCAGAACTTTTTGACACTAATTTCAATTATAATAGCTTGTATCACTTAATACCACAACCAATCTTCTTTCTGATTTTGATTTTTTTAGACATAAAAAAAATCAAATTAGAAAATTATCATACAATATTAAGGTGAGGTTGTTTTGAAAATTGATAATATGTTATAATCTAATGATGAAATAAGGTTGTTTGGAAAATTGATAATATGTTATAATCTAACGGTGAAATAACTAGAACAAAATCTAAATTCAAGTATCAGTAAAGGTTAAAGATTAATATTTTTCAATAAATAAGGCCGAAGTACCATTGGTAGCAAAAAAAATAAATTTTACAAGGACGAATTAAGAAATATGATATGTCTAAAATCAAATCTCATATGATATATAGCACCAAAATCAATTATCCATGCAATATTAGAAACAAGTGCAGCAATATTTAAAACCTTACAACCATTATTTGTAGCTACTATTAATGCTGAGGTTCTTTCAACAACATTATTTTTTTAATCTTTGTTTCAACAAATATTTCAATAAATATCTTTTTTAAATTCTTCTTTTGTTAATCGAGTGTATGATCCTGCTATTCTAGATATCCCACAAGTTTAAAAGATCGACTTTTGATATGACTCATGTGATTGTAATGATTGTATTTGTAAATAGACTTGTCAACATCATTATTGTTTCTTAGGTTCGTTGGGCCTAGTTCAGTCTTGTCAATTTTGATTTGGTCAATTTCGAGCCACCAAGACTAAAGTATTAGAATATTCAAGTTTTTTTTAGAGTTGTATGACGCACTGTTTCTCATATAACTAAATAGTAGAATCCTTCTAAGTATGGAACTAGATCTTTACATAAAATCTCTCACCAAACTTGTTTAAAGTCACCATCTAATCTAACAACTTTAGACATTTGATGGACTTTTAATATGTTACAATGTCATAAGGATCTTTTATAAAAAATTTGTCACAATGGTCTAGCTTTGAAAAAACCTTGGGTTGGCTCTCTATATTATTCAAATAGGGACATTTCATGTTGTTTGGCTTTAAAAGTATTTCATTTTAGGATAAAAACTTGCAACTCATCATTTCCATCATAGAAGGTTATTGATAGAGCATTCTACGTTTCATAACCAACACTAAACTTAAATAATGCCTTATAATTTTTGGAGTTATAGGCATCTAACTTAGTAAAAAATAAAGGATAACGAGGTTTGTTATAAGTCAAAACTCTTAAAGAATAAGAACACAACAATAATAGGGAGACGTCAAAATATTTAGTTCTTATTTGTCCAAGTCTACTTGCTAAAAAACTATTACAAATATTTATATAGAAAAAATTAGAAAATACTAATAATAATGTTGAATAGGAAAGAAAATATAAAAAAGAAAATATAAAAGCCTAATAATACTAAATAGAAAAGTAAAAAAAAAATTATTCTCTTTAAATAGAAAAAGTAGAAAAGCCTATTAATATTGAATGAGAAAAAATAAGATTTCTAAACCGAATAAAGAAGAAATAACAATACCTTAAGGAAAATATTTATATTCTCAAAAAATTTCTCCATCAACATCAATAGCCACCTATTCACTTTTTGATTCTTTGCTTACCACTTTTCAAACTTATCATCTAATTTTATAAGTGACTTGATTTTGACCATTAGGAGAGTTTCTTTGTTTTACCAATAAGTGCATTAAAAACATTATAAGTTTAAACAATAATAGGGCATGATTTTGTTCCACATGATTCAACATTTTTTCACTCATTTTTTTTTTCTGATAATCATTATTGTTGTTGTAGAAATTTATTATTGTTGTGCAGCTGTTGCTATTGTTGTGTGTGGTTATTGCAAGGTGTGGTTATTGTTTCAAGTTCTCTATTATTGTTTCATGGTTCTACCAGTTATTGTTCTATTTCTATTCACCTGTTGCTAATTGATGAACTAAGTTTTTATTAGTATATCTTTACTAAGAAACACCAGATTAAGAAAGATTTACGGGTATAAATTTTTAGAAAAACAAGCACACCCTAGTGAAAGCCCGCTAGGTTGGATAGTGTGCCAAACCCTAGGAATGCCAAACCTAGACTCCATTGGGCTTGGCAGTGTGTCGAGCCCCAAGACATTGGCTTGGCAATGTGTCGAGCCTTGGGACACTATGCTTGGTAGTGTGTCAAGCCTAGGAAACGATGGGCTTTGGCAGTGTGCTAAGCCCCAGGAATGCTGGGTCTGGCGCTAGATAGACCAAAACACGATCACTGTCAAGCCCTAAGCACGCCCAAGGGAATGAGAATCTTTCTTGGGGCACACCCAAGTTATGACCATCCTCCCCAAGCATGCCCAAGGGAATGACGAGATCATCCTCCCTAGGCAAGCTCAAGGAGACGATCCTCCTCCTTTGGACTCACCCAAAAGACGAAGCAAGTCTCCTTTAGGCTCAACAAGAAAAGGACTCACCTCCCTTGGGTCTAGCCTAGGGAAAACGCTCAGCCTTCATTCGGTTTACTACATTTGACGTCTTATACCCTAATCTCCTTATACATTTTAAGCGTATAAAAGTCCTCTAGGGACCCATATATTTCAATCAAACTTTAATATAGATGTAATGAATATTTATCCCTTATTAAATACTATTAGGGTAAAATTAAATTTCAGACCTTTCTCTTTATAAAAGAAAAAAACTCATGGGCTATAAATACACCATAAGACCTTCAGAACAAAGGTTCACAATCTTTATTCTCTATTGCATATATATTTTCAGAGTATCTTTCTCTAAAATATTATTGTATTTTCTCTTTCTAAAAAGATACTTATTTAAGCATCAAAGAGTTCACACCTCTACCAAAGGGAATCTTTTGCAGGTACTAGTCACAAGCCACCTTGGCCTACCAAGCACTAAGTATAAGCCATTAACCACCTTAGTTAGGAAGAATGAATGAGATTGTTAGGACTAATTGATTAACTGATTATCCAATAGGGGAACCTTATTCCTAGACTATTTGGATTTTTTTGGACTTCATCACTATTCTTGTTGCTACAATGAATTAAGGGTTCAACCCACTGTTTACTAAAGCATTTAATAGACTAATATTAGAGGTTGAAATGAAAAACAAGATTGGGAAGATAAAATCAAGGGCTCAAAAAGATTTAAAGATTCATCTAGTTTAGTTAAATCAAGATGAAGATTAAAAAAAAAAATCAAGCATCGAAGGGTTAAAGGATTTTAGAAACCTTAATTTAATACCAAGTTTTTAAGTAGAAAGAAAATAATCTTTTAATATTTTTATTGAGAAAATGAGAAAGAAACAATATTTGTGTGTGTGTATATCAAGCTAACTTAAAAGTTAATTATACAGAAAATCAGGAAATTAATTACCACAAAATTTGCTCTAAATCTAAAAACTAAATATTCAATTTTAACTGGACAATCCCTATAAAATTTACAAGAAATCTCAACATCTTCTATCATTGAAGCTGCTGAGCGTGTACCTTTTTTCCATTATGACTCATGGTATCAAGTATTTTTCTATAATTTTTTTATATAAAAAATATTCAGACCAAGCTCATCTTGGTAGATAGAGTGACGACAGCCATTAAACTGATAATATATATTATTTACAGTGTCAACTGCTTTTTTAGCAACTTTGATGCCAAATAAGAAGTGGCATCCCTTATCATCGAATGCTCTCTCTCTCTCTCTCTCTCTCTCATACGTATATAATCTCAATTATGTGAGGAATGCAAAGAAGATGGGGGAGGAATGTGACCTCCATTTGAGAATTTTCCATCTTGTAGAAGTATCTCATACCAATGAACTGTCCGTATCATGATATATGGCTCCAGCCAGGATCTGCTGACATAAGTTTTTGCATTAATTATAATTAAGTTTCTGCTCCCGTTTTTGTTCTTCCAGGCCGCTATTGTTGAATAAAGTCCAAAAAATAATTTCGTATCACACTCTAATACTTAGATTTAAGGCTTTATTGATTTAATTAATTTGAATTAAGAAAGAATAATAGAATTTGAACTCGTCACTATTTAATATTTAATTATTAAGACTATGATATATTGTATATATAAAAAATATCTCAGCGCTAAAACTCAAATTACTGAATAACATCTAAGAATAACTTTATACTATTAAGCAACACCATCAAGCACTTTTCCCTCGGTGCTTCCTCGATAATAAGATTTGTGGTTTAGTTGGATGCTTAACTCTCTATCGATTACTCCACATGCATTCTTTGGCTCGACAATCTCAGTCCCTTTTCATGATACATATGTAGTTGGCATGCTCGCAATTGTTTTTAGTAATTTTCAACAGAAAAATTTAATTGGATATTCCATTCTTTTTTTTTTAAGTTCAATATTAGATTTAATAGACGTTGGACTACGTATGATAAAAAATAGATATTCAATATAGTAGAGAAGAACTCTCGACCTTCGCTTAGAAGAGCATAAATGGTGGTTTTTCAGTGGTCAATCAGTCATTTACAATTACAATCATTTAGAAGAAATCCAAAAAATAATAGGAGCGAGAAAAAGATGCTGAAATACCGAAAAAATGCCAAAATTGATTGAAGAGATTCAAAAAATACAAAAGGTTGAAATTTGACAGTGAGAGCCCTGTTGATAAGAAAAATTCAATTTGAGAAAGAAAAGTCCAAAATCAGATGTTTATGGACTCAATTAAGTTTTATTCAAGGTTTAATTAAATTTATGGAGGGTTTGATTGCAAGAAAATTAATTTCTTAAGTCAATTCAGGCTTTTATTGGAAGAAATTAAACTTCTGGGGTCCAATTATAATTTTAAAGAGTTGATTTGGTCAAATCAGGGGCTTAATTGCATAATTATTGAAGTTTGATAGCCAATTAGGAACTTATTTGAAACAATCCGAAACCAAGAACCAAATTGAAAAAAAGCGCTAAAATAAAGGGATTCAATTACAATTTTTCCGGGGGCTTGATTACAAAATTGCAAAACAATTCAATGATCAAATCAGAAGTATCTATTTGAATTTTGAAACGGCGCCGTTTCTTGGACACTATTCATTGTCTCTTCCATGCAGCCGTTTTCAGCAGTAAAGGCTGAGGCGTTTTCTGCAGCATGGCGTCCGTTATGGAGCATGCTTTACATGCAGATTACAAGCCGGCCGTTACCAGCACAAGGCTGTCTCTGCCTATAAAAGCAGAAGAAGAAGACTGAAAGAGGGAGGAGGAAAAGAAGAACGACAGAGAGAGAAAAAGAGAACAAAAGGAGGAGGATAAGGCAACGAGACATAAAAAAAAAAAAAAACAGAGAGAAGAGAGTGTAAATAGGAGAGAGGCAGCGGGATTGAGCAGGATAAGAGAGAAAACAAAGAGAAGGCGAAACCAACAGAGGAGCCGAGTGACCGTAAAAAAAAAATGCGACACCAACAGAGGAGTTGAGCCACCACCTGCTCTTTCTTTTTCCAGAACGAAGGAAATAACAGAGGAAGCCACCATCACCATCGGCTTCACTTTCTTCAGAACCAGGGAACCAGCAGAGGAGGCCAGCATCATCATAGGCTTTTCCTTCTCCAGAATCACGAAGCCAGCAGAGGAGGTCAGGACAACCATCGGCCTCCTTTCTCCAAAACCAGTCTCCAGAACGAAGGAAATAACAGAGGAAGCCACCATCACCTTCGGCTTCACTTTCCCCAGAACCAGTCACCACCGATCCTGCGCAGCAGTTTCATCGCCAACGTCTTCGTCTGTCTCAGTTACCAGGTAAGCTTCACACATTTCTCTTCACGTTGCATTTTTTTCTGTCCTTGCTCCATTGTTATGTTTTACTGTTCAAGTGAATTATAATTCACTTGAACAGTAATTGTTGCATGCACGCGTGACCTCTTATCTGCCCAGCTGGGTCCAGCCCAGCTGGGCTATATGGGCCGGTCTGGGCTCTGAGAAAAACAATTCTTCAAAAAATTATTTCAAAAAAATCTGTGATTTTTTGTAAATTTTTTACTTCATTTTGATTAATATTGGTTTGTATTTTTATACTTTAAAGTTACACATCCGGTATTAAAATACCCAGTTTTCGTCAAAACATTAAAAAAAAATTATTTTCATGCATACAGTCAAGTCTCTCAATAATAATAATAATAATAAATCATATTGTATTTTCATATAACAAAGAAAATTTCAAAAATATGTTTTAGCATGCATTTTGGTTTTAATAACCAGTTTATTAAAGTCATGAAAACTAGTCCAGTATTTCAAAAATTCCAAAAAAAATATTTTGTTTTCTTCTAATATTTGGGGTTATGACTTTATACTTAAGATGTATTCCGGATATTAAATTCTTTTGTTGACGTCAGAATTACCCGATAAGATAAGGATCTCCTTACGGATGAAAACTTTTCTTAAACTATAGACGGGCCAACAACTAGAAAACACAACAAGACCTTACATTTTATCAGACAATAAAACAATGTAGCTTACCTTAGGTAGGGCGTATTTAGGGTGCTAATACCTTCCCTTTACGCAACCAATCCCCATACCCGATCTCTGAGACCAGTTAGGATTCCTAGTGACCAAAATACTAGGTGGCGACTCTCATTCCAATTTTTCATTGATAAGAGACAAGAATTCTTTGTCTCTCTACATTTGCCACATAAGATATTTTTTTTAGGGTGGATGTTTTCGCCGCGACGCCGCACACGTGCGACAGAAGACAAGAATTCCTTGTCTCTCCACATTTGCCACATAAGATATTTTTTTAGGGTGGATGTTTTCGTCGCGACGCCGCACACGTGCGACAATTGTTAAGAGAATTCTTAGAGCATGTTTAGAAATATGGGTAGAGCTGCTGCTATCACAATCACATCTGTTTTTTCAAGCAAGCACTAAGTTATTTCCAAGTTTCTAAAAACTTTAAAGTAATCCAAATTAACATAAAAAAATACGATCATAAAAGAGAAGGAGATTGAAATTCTCATTAATTTGTTTATTCTAAAGTGCTTATATTAACCAAAATACAAAGAGATTATATATAGGTTAAACTAAAAATATTATTCTACTCTTAATAAATAAAACAAAATAAATGTATTATTTAACATCTCCCTTCAAACTCACGATGCGGAAGCTACAAGCATCAAGAGTTTGCCAACAAGGAAACGAAAAGAAGAAATTGAATGCGACTTGGTAAAGAAATCTGCAATCTGCAAGGAAGAAGAAATAAAGGCAAAGATATGGTGACATGCTTGAGATGATGATGAGTAAGATGACAATTGCTCTCCATGTGCTTAGTTCGCTCATGAAAAACCAAGTTGTAAGCAATCTGAATAGAACTTTGGTTGTCACAATACATAGGAGTAGGATGAGAAAGGGAAACTCTCATATCAGCAAGTAACCAACGTAACCAAACAATCTCTTTGGTAGTAGATGTCATAGCACAACATTCTACTTCTATTGAAGATTGAGAAACAATATATTGTTTCTTGCTATTTGACACGACTAAAGAGTTGATGTTTTCTCCCAAGCGTAGGAGTGTCGAAGTAATAAATAACCTGGCAAGACCGGGGTCGAACCACAGGGAGGTTAATTGTATAAACTACAAATAAAGAAATAGATAATAATAGAAAAGGAGTTGAAGAGAGCTTTGAGATATGATATTGATGTAAGGATTAAACAAGGATAAAATAAATGCCAAGGTTAGAGGATCTACTAATGTTATTTCAAACAAGTATAATATAAACTCTTTTTATTACTCAACTGAAAAGCACACACAAAAGAGGTTACAATCGGATTATAAATTATTAACATGATTACATTAGTTATCTTATTCGAATAATGCTAATACTTGTAAATGTTGTCAAGTATTCATGATTATATTTTATGTTAACAACAAATCAAGTTCCTTACATAGCACAGGTGTCGGTTATACCATACGGTTGGGCTATGAAAGTGCCAAGTATTTGTTGTACCAAGGGTTATACAACATAAATCTATATTAATCATTTAACAAGCAAAGTATTAAGAGTGAATAAGATAACAAGTACAAAACATGTTAGTATTAAACATTAAGGTCCATGTTGAGTTTATACTATACTTATTCTTACACCATTAGTGTAACCTTTTCACCTTGACCTAATAAACTTAACTAAACATAATGAAAGAGAGAAATATAAATAAACAAGATAATAACATAAATAAGATATAAGTTAACTAAGTAAAGGAAATGAAATGAAAGGCATAAACAAGAAATTAATGAAAGCAAAACTTAAGCATTACAAAAATATAAAAAGAGAGAGCAAGAACATGATCTTGATCTAAAAACTAAGATGCCTAAATGCATGGCAAATACCTCCTTTTATAGGCCAAAATTTGGAACTATTGATTTGATGACTAATTGTTGAGTGGGTGGCCACATCTTGACTTGGTAACAATCCTTATCTTCTTGTCTGAACAAAACGTCATTGCTAACGTCAGAATTTAAACAGATTGTCCCCATGAAAGTTTTAGGAAATTGTCTCATCTTTCCAACAAAAAAAGAATCGGTGCATTTGGACTTCTAGAACTCGAGATATGAGCTAAATATTGAATAGTATCTGGGCTGCAGGACAAATTCTGACTTCTCCATTGTTGCTAAGATTTGGACTTCCAAACAGCAGAATTGAGTATTGGACTCCTCATGAATGTTTTAGGCCTATGTCTTAACTTTCTATCCATAGAAACCAGATTGAAATCCAAGATCTACATCTCCAGATATGACCCAATGACTGAACAGTGTTCCAATTTAGACTGAACCAGCATCTCTTTTCTAAGCTTAACCCTCTCTTTGTCTTCTCAATTTCAGTAGTTGAACTCATCAATCAATCATTTGATTTATGTGATATGCCTGCATTTAAGATGAAAATTTACCATAAATTAAAGGTATCTTATATTATTAGACATGTTATTATAAAACATGCTCTAGTTAAGGAGTTATTGATACTTCACGTGCAAAATGATGATATAAAACTTTGATAAAAATACATTTTTAAGTACTAATCACACCCCAACCAGCTTATTACTAGTCCTAGTAATTAAAGCGTTAAAATAGAAAAACAATTTACAAGTTCCATAAAGTAAGGCATTCATCATTCAAGTTCCATTAATCTATTCAGATAAACATACTCTCATTAAATTTATATATCTACTCAATACCTCTTAAACAAGATATTAATAAACATTTCTTTTTATGTGCTCAATGTATGAAAACATAGATGATACAGCTTTTATTGAAAGAAAACAATATTCTGTTATAATGTTGAAGGTAAACTTCCTTGGGTTAGGATTATTATTTTTTTTTCTTTTCTCTCTTTTTTTTAATATATATACATATAACTTAAAACACAATGCATCTTTAACCCATGTAATGAGCTTTCGGCTAATGACTCCCAGATCAGTTGGTCTTAGGGCATTAGGTGTTGAGACACCCCTACGAGCTTAGTAACTCGGGTTGCAGATATTGATACGTAGATAGTGCAATGTTTGATTCCCTTAAGCTTTTCTCCTTAACCCATGTAACAAGCTTTGGGCCAATAGCTCCCAAGTCAGTTGACTTTAGGGTATTAGATGTTAAAACACCCCTTCAGTCTTAATTGCTTAGGTTAAGGAGGCTACGAAACCAAACTTATCTACGTTTTTATTATCATCAATATTATCAATTTGTTTTTTTTTTTTTGCAAATTATATACTATCCCTTTCCCTTAGTTGTTACCTTTAACAAAAGAACATAAATAATGTAATAATCTAATGTGCAACCCACAATCATATGTTAAAGTGTGTGTGTGTGAAAATGAAGGCTTAAGAATACTTGTAAATGAGTATATGAGTAGAATCAAGTGATAACAATGCGAGAGTTTTTAAACCTATATATTTCAAGAAATATTCTGATAGACCTTATGAATATTGCAAATAACCTATCGCACCCTCGCGGCGGAGGGCGGTGACCCTCGATTGATTTCAGGGTTTTTGTTTCGTGTAAAGGAGTCGCCACCTAGTATTTTGGTCACTAGGAACCCTAGCTGGTCTTTCAGAGATTCTAAGGCAAGGGATTGGTTGCGTAAAGGGAAGATATTACCACCCCTAGTACGCCTTACCTAAGGTAAGCTGCTTGGTGTTTGGTTTGCTTTATAATTGCTATGGTATTGTTGTTTTCTAATCTCATCAGTTTTTCTAGGTTTGATTGAAACTAAATTTATTACGATAGAAATCCAAGGAGATTCCATATGTTTTAAAAGCTCATTTTTCCCTTAGTATTTCTAGAGTTTGCGACTCGTAAATCGCAAGGAAGGACAAAAAATTTAGAAATCTAGGGCGCTTTAAATGTCTATTTTTATCTTAGTGTTTTATACTCTCATAGCTCGTAAACCATGGAGTAAAAAAAATTAAAATTTCCTCGATTATAATCAAGGTTTCTTTCAAGGGTGTGTGATTACTTATTATCCCTAGAAAGTTATTTTGAATATTTACCACTTAGGGTTTCTTTATCCAAATATTAACAGTGAATAATAACAAATTATTCCCATTAAATATTTTGGATATTCATCCTTTTGAGATTTCTTTATCTAAACATTAACGGTGAATAATAGATGAATTTCCCTCAAAATAAGATTTTTTTTTATTTTTTGGAATATTCGCCAATACCCTTTGAAGTTTTACAAACATGTTGTAAAATCCAGAAATGTAAGACAATAATTTTAGTTGTATTTAAGAAATCCATGCGAAAACACATTTTCGAAACTTCCAATATTTGTTTTCTTTAAAAAAACGTTCAAAACATGTTAGGGTATTGGCCATATGCAACACACAAAAAATATTTTTTATATTTTTTTTTGTTAAAAAAACATAAACATCACAGTTAATCGTAATTAAAGACAACAAACCATGCGCATATATTCTCAAAGTTTGCAAGAAAACTGGATAGTCTAGAAAAAAAAAATCAAGGATCGCCCTTAAAACCCAACCTTGGTTACTAGCCCAAACCAGTAACTGGTTCTGCCATAGTTGCATGCATATGTATGCTATATTGGCAGGGTAATTAATTTGGCAAAAACAAGAAAATAAAGACTTACCTGCGAGGCAGCGGCTGGAGGCAAAGTGGGAGACGACTGGTTGCTGCTCACGTCTTATTTTCCCCTTGTATGCTTAATTTATCCTCGAGGCTTAGATGAGGCGTTGCCATGCCAAATCATCCCAACTACGGCTATAATCATGCCCAGAACGACATGTAGATTAAGACCATCTTTTCCAAAGAAAAAGAATCCCATGATCAGCACAAGGATCGTCTTCATATGACCAAGTACTTGAAAGGACACAACTGTGAGTCCTTCAGCTTCCAAAAATAACCCAATCCATGTCACAATGACAAGCCAGCAACACGCTCCTCGTAGTAGCTCAAGAAGAGTGAAACGGAGAGATGGAATTATGGAGGAGAGGAGGGCGTTATGACGTGTCAAATGAGGTGCGTTTGAAGCAATTTGCAGTTACTCTGTCTTTACTTTGCTTTGCTTTGAAAGTTACGGTACTGTCTTTTATTTGTTCAAAAGAGTCTTGAAGATTCCGAGAGAGAGAGGGGGGGGATAGTGTGTGGCTGTTGTGGTTTAGAGTTTAGCTCATGGTCTGTTTGGTTGGCAGCAGGGAAAAGAGAGTGCAGGGGAGCTCTAGTCGGCTGAAAGGAGAAGGAAGAGGGCTTCCTGGGGCGGCGGCTGCTTTTTTGTCCCTGGAGGGTGGGCAGCCGACTCTTGTGTCAAAAGGGAGAGCTTTAGGATTTTTCGTGGTTTGTTCTCTTAAATTGTGCAAAACCCTCGAGGTTCACTTATATATAAATCTATGCACGTGTTGTTCAAGGAAATATTGCAATAATTATTGCAGAGATTGTTTTCTATAACCAGCACCAACAAATTCTATATATATGGTATTTTATATTGCAGTGATTATTTTTCATAACCAGCACAAATCAAATCATATATCTATGGTATTTTATATTGCAGTAATTATATATGATTCAATAATTATCTCCTTACATATTGCTTTCTTAATATTAGCCCTGATGCTCTATGTTATCGTCACATGTAAATCCTTATTTTTATTATTATTATTTTTTTATTATTTTTGAAAATTTATCAAAACATGGGTCAAAAATTGGGTAGCAATATAACCATTGGAAAATATTTACTAAGATGCGTCTCAAGAGTCAATAAAATCCTCCCTTACTCTGTCATCCTAGTAATAACAGTTTTGTCAAATGATTTTATTAAAAACAAAAGCAGTTAGTTAGTTAGTTTTTTTTTAAATGTCAACTACTACCCTCTCCCCCCAACCAAAACGAGACATTGTCCTCAATGTCCTAAGGTAGAAAGATAAAGTATAGAAGACATCACCTGAAACAACGACTACTGACAATCCTAAAACACACTTAAACAAATATAAGAAACAATAAAACACAATAATAAAACCAAAAGACACAAAGTTTTTGCAAACGAAGGCTTAAATCGTAGTTGTGATTGTGGCTCACATCTTCCCTTGGTTTTACATCCAAGAACGGCTTAAACGCCCTCTATGGATCGAGGATAGGCTTCCCATCCAGTTTTCTTAAAAACTGGCAAACATGGTCTTTTATAGTCAGATTCCCAAGACTATATCGAGCATGTTCTTTATGAGAATTGGGTTATAAATCATGAATTGCACAATGCACATCTCCACCAGGATACGCCTCAAAAGTCAATAGAAGATTATCTAAAGATTCCTTATGTTTTGAAATAAATCCTGAGTTTTGACAATTTTCACAAGCTTTGCAGAACATGTGTGTCTTTGAGCATGGTAGGCCAATAGAATCTATATTGTAAGATTTTTTCAGTTGTCTTTCTTGATGAAAAATGACTCTCACATGCCTTAGAATGACAAAGTTTAGTGACACTACTTACCTCATTGTCTGAAATGTATCTTTGAAATATTTGATCAGGACAATATTTGAATAAGTAAGGGTTATCCCAATAAAAGTTCTTCACTTCGTTCAAAAACTTTCCTTTGTCTTCGGTACTCAAGTGAGCTGGCAAATCTCCTGTTGTAAGAAAATTGATATGATTAGCAAACCAAGGCATTGGACTAAGAGAAAATAAGGATTCATCAGGAAAGTAATCATTGATTGGTGTGATGTCGGAAGTCCAATCTATTGTCAATCTTGACAAAAGATCTGTATCAACATTTTCGGTGTCTTACTTGTCCTCAATTTCTTTTTGAAAATAAATCATTTGCAAATCTGCATATTCATTAAACTTTGTTTTACTCACGGTGGATTCAAATTGATTATAAACTAATTCTTCAATAACATCTACTTCCTGTGAATCATTATCATCTCCACGTTGCTTGCAAATGTTAAAAATATTCATCTCCAATGTCATGTTTATAAATGATAGCTTCATCAGTCCATTCCTACAATTAATCAATGCATTAGAAGTTTCAAGAAACAGACGTCCTAAAATAACAGGAAATGAATTACATGCTTCAATAGGTTGTGTATCCAAGACAATAAAATCCACAGGATAAATGAATTTGTCAACTTGTACTAACACATTTTCAACTATTCCATTAGGCACTTTTACAGATCTATCCGCAAGTAAAAGAGTTACAGAAGTTGGTTTTAACTCACCTAGATTGAGACTTTGAAAAACTGAATATGGAATTAAATTCACACTAGCTCTAAGATCAAGTAAAGCTTTTTCAATTTTATGCTCTCCAATAAAGCATGAAATTGTAGGACAACCAGGGTCTTTATATTTCAAAACATTATTGTTTTGAAGAATAACACTTACTTGTTCGGCTAAAAAGGCTTTCTTTTTCACATTCAGTTTTCTCTTCACGGTGCACAAGTCTTTCAAAAATTTAGCATAAGAAGGTATTTGTTTAATAGCATACAACAAAGGTACATTGATCCTTACCTGCTTGAAAGTTTCAAAGATTTCAGAGTTGTGATTGACTTCCATTTGTTTGGTCATAGCATGAGGAAATGGAAGTGCTAGCGGGGAATCAGTCTTTTCTTTGCAATGTTCAGATTCAACCCCTTCCTTACTATTATAGATTAACTCATCATTTTTCTCACAAGGTTCAAGAATGGGTTTTTCAATAACCTTACCACCGCAAAGAGTGGTGACTGATTTGACTTGATCCATGTATTGGTTTCCGGAGCTACTTGCATTGTATTACCTTTTGGGATTTTGCTGTGGTTGAGATGGAAAGCTGATACAGATTCCTACAACTTTCATGAAGACCACTTTGCCAAATTCTGATTTTGGAAATGTCATTTCATCCAGAAAACAAATCCATACCTAAACCACCAAGTCCACTAAATCATTAATTGACCATTAATTTAATAGTTAATTACCAAATGAAGAGTTCTTTTTGGCCTATAAAAAGAGGCATTTGTCATTCATTTAGGCATCTTGGTTTCAGATCAAGATCATTTTCTTGCTTTCTCTCTATCATAACCCAATTCTGGGTTATTCCTCAAAATTCACTTTTTTTCTTAGAAATAAAAACAAAAACAATTAAATAAAGGTTGGCAACGATGAAAAAGCAAACCGAGGAATCAAACTGCAATTTTGAAGGAAATTTTAAGGCCTAATTGTACCCCATTATGCCAAAAAATAAAAAAAGTGCAAATTCAAGGTCGAATTAAATGATTATTGGATGAATTTGCATAAAAATTAAGTCCAAGAACATAATTAAATTTTTAATAGGCCAATTTGATTTAATCATGGGCCAAATTGAATTTTAATTATGTTTAAGAATTAATTTGGGTTCAATTGAAGGATTTAATTAAGTACAAGTACTTAATTATACTTTAAATGGGTCAAATTAATTTTATTTGGGGCTTAATTGGAGAAACATTAAGTTTAGGAGCCTGATTTGGGCTTAATTGAGAAGATTGGAATTTTAAGAGATCAAATTTAATTTTGACTAAATTAATTGATTGAAATCAGGGGTCAAATTGTAAGAAAATTGAAGTTTTGGGGTCAATTAGCGTAAAATTGACAAAATTCACAGCCAATGACCATTCTGCAATAAGCGGCAAACCATGAGGGCTTAATTGACAAAAACCGGAGGTGAAATTGAAGAATTTGAAAGTTTGATGGTCAATGAGGGGTTCAATTGCATAAATCCGAGACCAAGGACCATATTGCAAAAGGCGTGTAAATTCATGGTTCAAATGGTAATTCATCAAGGGTTTAATTGCATTAAATCAGGGGTTCAATTGAAAGCTGGAGGACTACATTGAAAATCAGTAAAAATCCCTCATTCGATCCAAACTAACGTCGTTTTGAATATATATATATATATATATATATATATAAAGAGGACCAAACGATGCATTGTGTGGTTATTGTTCATTGTCTTCCCTGTTTTACCCGAAAGAGATGGGTTTCTACTTTTCAGGTGCATTTAATGCTTCATTTCTCCATCAAATCTAACAAAACATGCACGCAAATGGTCACCTGCAATTTCTCTACAACATCATGTGAACAGATCAGGCTGAATGACAACAAGACGACGCCAGCGCCGGCCTAAACAGGCCAACTCAGGCAGCCTTTTCCTGCAGATTTGACAGCTCACGATGCACACTTTGAGCCAACAGTTGGGATCGTTCCTAACCGAATCAAGGGTTGAAATTTTTTTCCTGTGTAGACAAGATTACCCTCTTCGATCCCCTATGTAACAACCCTGATTTTCTCCATTTTTTTTTGCGATACATTGAAAATTTTCAGGTAAATTTTTTTTTGATATACAAATTCCACCAAAATTTCCACCAAAATTTCGGCAGAGTCTCCCCTATACTGGGAGGTCCCAAGTTATCGACATATACCATGTTTACACTTCTAATATCTCACATCTCCTCATAACTCAATTACGACCCAATCGTCCTGGGTCCCAACCCAATTTATTATCATCAACACAACATATCTTATTCAATAACATCATATAATGTAGTTCAAATGAAAGATTCAATTTCAACTATAAACATGCATGGTTAAATAGGTACTTAGAGTTTCAACCATTAGATTAAAGGCATACATTCAGATTTATGGATTGATATTACATCTCAAGTTTTAGGAAATAAGTCTTTTAATTTACAAATAATTTATATGGTCAAAAGCAAAAGACAAACTAAACTAGTATCACTCTTGACACAACCCTGATGGACCTGAAAATAGAAATTAACATGTACACATAATTATAAAAGAAAATAACAAGCAATAACAATGGCAGACAATAATCTCTACGGAATTTCTTTTGATATATAAAATTAGGCATAAACCCCTTTTACAACATATATTTTCCATCTATTACCAATATCCATCTAATATCCTATCTCATTTGCCAAGAATAATTCCATTTTGGAAATCTCAACACAACTCAACGGTTTGCGAACACCATCTCCTTATAAATCAATTCTCACTTAATACCAAGATATTCCTCTCTTGTTATCATTAGCTCATCTCATTCTTTTGGAATGACTAATCCATATATTCCCTTTCTGAATCTATTGCTAAAAGGTAATCACTGAAACTAATAAATCTCATTAGTATCATTAGTCTTCTAATATTGGGCTAGACTAATCAATTATATTCACATGTCAATATCAATACAACCGATTAGTATCATTAATTATTCCTTCCTTAGAATAGTTAATCAAATCTTATTCATATCTGGTTTACCATCAAAATTATCGATGTCAAGAACCCTTGACATCATTAGTCTCCTTACCTGGAGTAGCTAATCACACCAGAAATGGTTGTCGATATCAATGTGACCTATTGATATCATTAACTATTCTTGACCCGCAATGCCATTTGATTCTTCCATTCGTGCCGAACCCCTTTCATTTTTCTTATTAACATCATATGCATTGTAACTACGATTTCCAAGTATCATTCGCACACAATCTTAGTTATCGACACTACGGTCACTAAGCATCCTTCACATAACTTTGGTCACTATCATCATAGTGCTAAGTATCAATTTATGCCCTTAGCCACCGCCATTATGGCATTAAGTATCATTGTAATGTATCCTTAGCCACCAACACTATGGTAACCAATTATCTATCAATTCCCCTCCAATCTCCAAGTCATTGTGTCTACTCAATAACCAAATTAATTAATTTACTCAATATCTTAGTCATATTTTAATTATTTTACTCATAACATTTAGAATTTACTACTTCTAACTTCAATAAATTGATTCACGTAATCTCTTCAAAACTCAACTATCCGGCTGCTCATCCCGATTGCCAATAATTCTGGTAATTTCATATAATTACCCATACATTTGGTTAACCTTCCTCGGTTACCAATAAATCTAGTAATTCCATACGAATTACCCAGCCTCCAGCTAACCTCTTTTGTTAGCCAATCGATCCAGAAATTCTATACGAATTACCCTATATTCGGTTAACTCCCTCGTTAACCAACAAACCCGGTAATTCTCTTAATTACCCAAGAAATCTAGCTAACCCATCCTGGTTTTCAAAATCAATCCGGTAATTCCATACGAATTACCTAGCATCTGGCTAACTTCTTTTGTTAGCCAATCAATCCGGTAATTCTATACGAATTACCCCATATTCGGTTAACTTGCTTGTTAACAATAAACTTGGAAATTCTCTTAATTACCCAAGAAATCCGGCTAACCCATCTTGGTTTCCACAATCAATCCGGTAATTCCATACATGATTCCTTTTTTGTTAGCCAATTGGTCCGGTAATACATTGTGATTTAAAATGCATCTACATGATTCCTTGCAAAAGTAGGTTCTTGTGTATCGGGTTTCCTAGACATCTCGTTGGTGTGACGTTCCTGCTGCAGTACAAAACATTTAAGAGAATGCAATTACTTAATAATGATGATGATGATAACTAAATGGTCTGGCAGTTAAATGAAGCATTAACATTTATAATTTCTTCATGCACTTGGTATAAACAACTTGTAGTCCATATAAATGCACCAATTCTTGCAATCAACCATAATCTTAAACCCGGCTATCCTCTTAAGGCATCATTTGCTGAGGTTAACCATTCACTCACCATTAGCCAAAGCTAATCAATCGTTCATCCCGGCCATCCATTCAGATGCCATTAGCGGAAGCTAATCAGTCGTTCATCCCGGCCATCCATTCGGATGCCATTAGCGGAAGCTAATCAGTCGTTCGTCCCAGCCATCCATTCGGATGCCATTAGCCGAAGCTAATCAGTCGTTCGTCCCGGCCATTTATTTGGATGTTATTAGCCGAAGCTAATCATTCATTCGTCCCGGCCATCCATTCGGATGCCATTAGCCGAAGCTAATTAACCATTTGTCAACATTTCAGCGTTCGACGATCTAATATCTGTTCTAACGTAATATAGTAACATTCATGATAAAGTATTTTATTATTCAACGTATATAAAAAAAAAAAGAAGGTGCAAGTCACCTACCTAGAATAGTTGCACGCGCTGCCACTCCATGCAATTGTCCAGTCCCCACAGCTTTCCCTGTACTACTAAGGATCCAATTTTTATCAACAATACAACCAACATCACATCTTCATTTAATTCTCATTCAACTAGTATTCTTAAACTAATCACAAGGAATTTTTTTTAAAATCTCATACTCTTACTTATTTTAATGTTTATATTCATTCTTATAATTTTTGTTATCAAAATTATCACTCAACAGCAATTCCAAGCAACGATTAAAAATTGTCTAATTCCGATCAATTAAGCTTAACCAACTCAGAACACTATCTAGTGTCTTAATCATAACTAAGGTTGTAAAATTCAGTTTTAGGCATGATTTATCTGTATGAAAGGCTAAACATAGAGATGCAACTTTTATGAAGAAACCAACTCCAAATTATTTTGTTTTAAGGCTCAAAATCAACAATCACAATAGCCCCTTCTTTATAGCTAAAATTTTGGACAACGAGGATTTTCATTCCTTGGAAATCCTTTTCAACTTCCAACTTATTTTCATGCAAAATCAACATCATCCAAGGTCATTTGGCATCATTAAATCACAAATTCAAACCAATCCTAAAGCAAAACATTCAAACAATTTCCCTACCTCTACAATATAGCAAGATTAGACCAAAATAAGGAAACTCATTCCTTTTGAGATTTCTCCTATCATTATTATTAAAACAACAAAATGATGAACTATTCATTTTTTTTCGCTTTCTCCTCGTGCGATTAAACATATACGGCAAACCTTAACAATTAATATTCTCAGATCATTATCACAACAATAATTTCACCCTACTAATTGGGATCCATGACAACCTTCATTAACTAACCATTTGCTAAAAACACTTATGGCTAGCTTTAAATATGTTTTATTTTTCCAAATTTCTTTCATTTCAATTTCTTCATGGTTCCACCCCATTTATATCCACACAACCAACAAGTTAGCTTTCTATTCAATCAACATGTTCATATAGCAATGTTCCTTACTATTCTTACACAATAATCATTCTTCTCCTCATATAAAGAATACACAATTAATCTATAATAATACTAATAACAAGAACATATTTTACCATTACATCTTCCATAAAACCTACACCCACACAATTTTAATTTCATCAAAACATGTATTTAATCAAGCTTACTATATTTTGCCAAAACTAACAATAGATTCAAAAGGCAATAAATCATCAATCTCTGATTATTGTTTCAAACCCAACGGTCAGACTACATATCATAGAGTTGTGCATAATATATCTCAACATCATAGTGATCCAACGGTTAAATCTCCCTAGATCTGAAGAACACCGAGCTTCCCTGAAAATGGACGAGCTACTGTTCAACATGCATGAAACCTTTCCGGAGAAATATTTTCCAATCTCCACTGTCCAGAATGAAGGTAACATCTAAACGCACCACATATCCAAGAATGCGAATGATCCAACGGTGGAAGAGAGTGAAATCGGCCGGCGACCAAAACTGCTCTGCAGACTTATTTCCTTTTGTTTTCTAGAAACGTTCAGATGATGATTTCTGTCCAAGGGATTGTGTTACTTCACATCCCTCCGGTCAGTTAGTAGAGGAGTGTGAGACGAACAATATATCAAAAATGCAACATGATCCAACGGTCGGTTATAGCGATATGGCCACCGGAATATCATTGTTTCTTCCAAAATCTGCACCCCTCTCTCTAGCCGAATTCTCCATTGTCTCTCCCTCTTTTCTCTTTTTTTTTTCTTTTCCTTGAACTGGTGGCCTTTAGCTGTTTTAAATGTACATTTTCCTCTAATTACAATTATGTCCCTTATTTATGCCTTTATCTGTTTTATTTTATTTTTCATGTAAACTATCCGGTTTATTTCTGCTTGAATCACTAGTCTTTACTGAACTCCGATTGGGATGTGATCTTTAACCAAGGTAGGAAAACATATTAATAGACTTCATGCAAAATTGCATCCCGATCCGACGATTGGATTGAGAGTTTTGCTTTCTAATGTAAAATTAGTCATTTCATGACTTTTCATAAAACAATCTAGATTTTTCTTGTTCAATCTTCACATAAAATCATATCAATTGTCCTTCTAACCCTTTAAGGTCATTTTATTATTTTGAAATATATTCATTTTAGAATTTCCACCTTTATTTATTTACCAGGCTTATTACCGTTTTAAAATAACATCACTAATTTTAATCGGTGTTTGCATCTTCTGTCCTACCCTTTTCATTCCATTATCCTTTATTATAATGTATTCTTTATTACCTCACTTATTTCCTAGAAATATTTTGTCATTTTTCTCATTATTTTATCCATCAAAACACGTTAGCAGTTTCTCTGTCCTTATGAATTCTAAATCAAAATTCGTTTTATGGAGGTCATCTTTTCCATTATATATCATTATTTATCTATTATTTCTAATCTTGTTTTCCATCACTCATTGAAATATTACCACTTTCAGTCTTACGTTTACATGACGGTTTACGCATCTGCATATTTAAATTATAAATTTCTAGGGTTCCACACCCTATAAATATGAGTGGATTTCATGCCCTGAGGGAGGAGAAAATCCAACTCAAAGTTGGCCGAAAACCAGCCTTCCCCGCTTAGTTTTCCTACAACCAGTCCTTTCTCTTATTTCTCTATTCGTCGTGGCCTTCAGCCACCACCACCCTCATCACCGGTCTTCCCACCATCATCTCCACCACTAGAAGCCATCAAACCATCTCACGTGTTGGTTGCACCACTTCTCTCTCTCCTCTGTAAAACTCTTATTCTCTGCCACCGTAACCCCAACAGCAGCAGCAGCAACCATCTCACCGAGAAGCTTTTGTCCTTCCTAACGGCAGCTAGGGCAACAACTCTCTCCTCAGCCACTCCAACAGTTCCAATCGCGAGCTTCTTTTTTCCTTTGCAAGCCTCTTCTTCTTCTTCTTCTTCTTCCAGCTGCAACCAGAGCCAGCCGCCGGCCTCACCACCTCCAGTTGCACCGTGCGCCACCAGTCAGGCCGCCAGCTCCCTCAATAACAGGTAAGCCTCCCTCATCTCTTCTTCTTCTTCCTCCCTTCTCTGCTACCGTTGCATGTGAGCAGTGCAAGCACTACGTCGTGCAACTTAGTTAGTGGGTTGTGCCAGTGACTAAGTTACTTTGGGCTGGACCTGTCTTAGCCCAGCCCAGTTGGCTGGGCCAGGTCCTGCCCGTCCCCTAAATAAAAAGAAGAAATATGTTGGGTCAAGTTTGGCCCAACCATTTTAGGTCGATATCAGTCCACCTGTTTCTGGGTCTGTGCTTGGCCAAGCTATTTGGGTCGGCCCAGCCCACATGTTTTAATAATATTTAATTAATTAATATATATGTATACATAAAATTAAAAAAAAAATTTCCAATTTTTTTTTTTAGAAATCCTTTAAAAAAATTTATGATTTTCTCAAATGTTTTTCTACCAATTTTTCTTAATATTGGATTGTATTCTTACACTGTAAGATATAAATCTGGTATTAAAATACCTGGTTTTCTCTAAAATATTTTTTAAAAAAACAAAATAAAATTAAAAAAATTGTTTTTATGCATATAGCCAAATCCTAAAAATTTTCAAAGCTTTTTTTCAATTTTTTATAGGGTCCAGATATAGACTTTAATATTTGTGGGTGTAAAATTACACGATAAAGTATACCCTTAGGTATTAAAGATACAAGGTGCAAATAAATGCAATGCTAAAATTCAGACTTTAGAACAGTTTGAATTTAACCCAATAAGGTAGAGACTTTCTCATAAAGAGAGATTTGTCTTGAACCTTAGAAAAGACCAATGAATAGAAACCCGACCTAGAAAAACATTCAAACAACAATGCAGCCTACCCTAGGTAGAGTGCCCTGGGGGTGACGCGTCTTCCCTTTCACAACCAGTCCCTTACCCAAACTCTCGCAGACCATAGGTTCTTAGTGACTATAATACTAGGTGGCGACTCTTAAACATTAATAATAATTTATGATTAAATCCAAAAACTCTTCCCAATACACAACACCTCACACGAGAGGCATGGCAAAAGTCTCCGCTGTCGCCAGACGACGTCGCGTCGGCTCGCACCCTCGTGACACTCTCTTTGTAATGTTAATGTTCAAGTTTTATTTCATGTTTTATTTTCATTAATCTCTTGTTTATGCTTTTCATTTCTTTTACTACTCTTAGTTAACTTATATCATAATTATATTCTTATCTTGTTTATTTATGTTCTTCTCTTGTTTATTTATGTTCTTCTCCTTCATTATGTCTAGCTAAGTTAATTATGTCAAGGTGAAAAAGTTTCACTAATGGTGTTATAATAAGTATAATATGAACTCAACATGGACTTCAATATTTATATACAAGAAAGTTTGTTATTAATATGTCTTATCTTTTTATCTTACTAATTCTTAATACCTTACTTGTTAAATGATTAATCTAGATTTGTGTTGTATAACACTTGGTACAATAAATGCTTGATCCTTCATTGTCTTCGACCGACATCGTTGTTATGAGAGGAACTTGATTTGTTGTTAATATAAGTTAGCATCATGAATTTCTGACAATATTTAAAAGTATAGTGTTTCTAAAATAAGATAATTAATATGTTCATGTTAAAAGTTTATAATGAACTATTAAAGATAAATCATCCGATTAGAACCTCCTTTGTGTGTGGTTTCCAGTTGAGTAATAAAAAGAGTTTATACTATACTTATTTCTAATAAGTGGATCCTCTAATAAGCATAATAAACAAGTATAGAGAGATATAGAGAAGAGCTAAAAATGTGTATTTTTTTAGAAAACTCTTAATAAAAAAACATTATTCCTCTCTTTCTTCTTCTTGTTCTTTAGTTTTGTTCTTATGTTTGTTCTTATAAATTGGCTACTACACCATATCCTTGTTTTCCAATAACTGGTATCAGAGCTTAGGTTTGATTATTTAACATGGTCAATTCAAACTTTCCACTTCAATGTCCTAGGTCGACAAATAACAACTATAAAACTTGATGTATTCGAATAAAAACTTGGTTAGGTTTCCAAGATGTATGAGAGATGGTAGAAAAAGGCTTTGAGGAGCCTATAAATAGAGCAACGTTGATTTCAGCCCAAAGGGAGGCCGTGCAAAAGGCACGAAGGAAGGATCAACAAACATTAACAATCATCCACCAATATCTAGATGATGCCACTTTTAAGATAGTGGCCAACACAACCACCACCAAATAAGCATGGGAAGTTTTGCAAGAATCAAACCAAGGAGCTATCAATATAAGAAAGGTACATCTACAAAAACTATGGTGATTTTGAAAAGTTACATATGCTTGAATCAAAGAATATTTCAAAATACTTTGCAAGAGTATTGGCAATACTCAGTCAAATGAAAATATACGGGGAAAAGATGGAAGAGACACATGTGGTAGAGAAGATCCTACGCTCGCTACAAAAAAAAGTTCCATCATGTGGTGGTTGTGATAAAAGAGTCTCAAAATATGGATTTTCTTTCAATACAAGGTCTCATGGGAAAATTACAAACCCATGAGAAAAGAGTCAATGAGATTCAAGAGGATCACTTTTTTCAAAGCAAGATAGTTCTAGATATTCCTGAGGAAGAGGAAGATTTGGAAGAGGAGATCGAGGTAGTCTCAATAAATCAAACGATTGACCGAATGAAAGGAACTGGTCGACTAGTTCAACTAGCAGTAGCAATCCGAGATCCAAATTTGACAGTAGGTTTGACAAATCAAAAGTTAAATGATATAATTGTCAAAAGATAGGTCCTTATGCTAGGGATTGCTGGAGTCCAATCAAAAGGGTTGAAGAAAATGCAAAACTTGTGATAGAAAAAGAGAAGGAAGCCAATCTACTACTAGTGCTTAATAAGAGAATGCAAGACAAAGAGAACTTGTGGTACCTAGACAATGGAGCTAATAACCACATGTGTGGAGACAAAGATAAGTTCATGGAGCTTGATGAAGCAATTAGAGGCAATGTCAAATTTGCAGATCATTCAAAGGTTTTCATTAAAGAAAATTGTATGATTTGATTAAATTGAAAGATGGAATAAGCAGTTTATTGGTGATGCTATTATATACTAATAGTGAAAAACAATATATTGAGCTTAGGATAATTATTGGAGAAGAGGTATGAGATTAAGATGAAAGATTGTACTTTGACATTACTTGACAAGAAAAAAGATATGATTGAAAAGGTAGCCATGATAAAGAATAGAATGTTCTTGCTAAACATAGAGACAGATGTGCCTAAATGCTTAAATGCATGTGTGAAAGATGAAACTTGACTTTGGCATATGAGACTTGGGTATGTAAACTTTAATAGCTTGAAGATGATGGTATGAAAGGGGATGTTTAAAGGGTCTACAATCCATTATACATCCAAATCAGTTGTGTGAAGGATGTTTAATGGGCAAGCAATTTTGCAGGAGTTTTTTAAAGGAGTCTAAATCAAGAGCAAACCAACCCCTACAAGAAATATATGTTGATATTTTTGGTCCTATCAAACCATGTTCGTTTGATAAAAATGCAAACCATGAGTTTTTCGAATGAGTCTACTTTTTATTGATGATTATAGTAAAAAGACTTAGGCATACTTCTTAAAAGAAAAGACTAATGTGTTTAGTTGTTTTAAGAAGTTTAAGGCATTAGTTGAAAAAGATAGTAGTTATTCTATAAAATTACTTAGGACAGATAGGAGGGGTGAATTTTGATTTAATTATTTTAATTAGTTTTGTGAAAATAATGGTATAAAAAGACTCTTAATGGTGCTTAGATCCTCATAACAAAATGGCATGGTGAAGAAAAAGAATAAAAACATCCTCGATATGGCCGGAAGCATGCTTAAAACTAAGAAGATGTCTAAAGAGTTTTGGGTTGAAGCTGTAAATTATGCTATCTACTTGTGAAATTGATGTCATACTAAAAGCTTGAATGACATTACTCCACAAGAAGCATGGAGTAGAAGAAAACCAAGTGTCTCTCACTTGAAAGTTTTTGGGAGCATTGATTATGTGCATGTAGATGATCAAGTAAGGATCAAGCTAGATGACAAAAGCAAAAGGATGATCTTTGTGGGTTAAGACCAAAAGTCCAAAAGATACAAGCTTTACAACCCTAATGAAGGAAAGATGGTAATTAGTAGAGATGTTGAGTTCAATAAAGAAGGAGCATGAGATTGAGAAGTAAATGATGGTAAGAAATATGACTTCTTACTAATTCTTGATGAAGATGAAGAAAGATATAAAGATCATTAAGAACCTATAGTCCCACCTCTACAAACACCAAAGGAAACTCTGCCAAAATTTCAGTAGAATTCTTTACAAATAATAAATAAAAAATTACCCTTAAATTAAGAGTATATGTTGGGATCTTTTATCGTTGATAGAAACAAATAGCCAGGATTGTTACAGTTGGTATTAGAGCCCTGGTATGGATTTTGGGAAGAATTAAAAAAAAAAGGTAATGATGTTTATTAATCTATTGTAGGATGATACGTACCACCCAAGAGATTAGAATAGATATATCCTCTATATGGAGGGGGAACTAAGATATAGACTTTTACGAGGGGCGAGAAGAGAGCCCTTTGGAAGATACTACTTCACCTACACCAGCAATATCGACTCAAGCGGGCATGAAGAATCGACGGGGCCTCAAGTCAGACAAGCACATAAGCAAACTGGGGATGTACAGCCGACCGTGTCAACCTTATGAGAATGAGCAAAGGAGCCTTCTCAAACTACACCTACAAGGCCATCTTTTTCTTATGTTGATCCGATGCTCCTGGTCTAGCTAGTCAAAGCAGAAATGGAAGGTATGACTAGTGCTGCCACTCCCATGCCATCACCCCCACCTACACCCATCGCTCAAACCATTTCAGAAGCAGCTACAACTACTAATAATGTGGTACATCTAGTTCGATTGGTGAAAATTATGAGAGAAATGGGTTATGAACCCTACTTAGGTGAACAGGATGCTGAAATGGTGGGAAGGTGGATTGGAAAGGTAGAGAAAACTATGATTCAAATTAAGATACCTAATGATTTGCAGGTAGATTGTGCTACAAAACTATTGTTAGACGGTGTTATGACTTGGTGGGAGACAGTTTAGTTGAAGAGGGCTACAAAAACCCTATCTTGGGATGATTTCAAGACAAAGTTTAAGAATCAAGATTACTCCAAATATCATCGAAAGATGAAGGAACATGAATTCCTAGCCTTGAAACAGAAGGGGATATCAGTACTCGAGTACAAGAGGCGATTCCATGACCTCTCACTATTCACACCACATTATGTCCCCTCAGAACAACACATGATAGAAAAGCTGAGGGATGGCTTCAGAGAAGAATTGAAGCAGGGGTTGATTGCTTTACAATTTAAGACAGTAAGGAAACTGATTGAAGCAGCACATACGTTAGAGGATTGTATGGAAGAAGGCCAACAGAGTCATGGGGTGCATGAAAATGAAAGGATATGGAATTTTCAGGCAAGCCACTACTTCCAAAGAAGGGTAAAGGCGGATAGTTCTTTCAATTCAAGAAAAAAAGAGGGGACATCAGCTATTTCTCGACAGAATATCAATGAGAAGTTAGGAGGTGGTTAGGCCCGCTCTAGGACTATTGCTGGGGGGGTCTAACTATCAGATAGACATTGTCTTCCCTTTCTGCGCATAGTGTGAACAAAGATACCATGGGAATTACTTGGTTTCTCTTGACTGATGTTATACATGCCGAGGAGAAGGTTATAGATGGAGAGCGTGTAGTACTTGGGAAGAGGATGTCATCATTATGGTGAGAATGGTCACTCTAAAAGAGAATGCCCCCTGTTAAATACTGAACAACCTAAGAATCAAAGGTAACAAAGTTAAAGTCACCAGCAGTCTATCATGGTAAACAGACTAGGAAAGTCAACTCAGTCAGGAGTCAACTCTAATAATAGACAACCTAGAATGCAAAATGACAAGGGTCAGGGAAGAGTTTTCCATACAACCCAAGAGTATGTCAGAGCAGCATCAGATGTGGTGGTAGGTATGTTGCAAATGAATACCTATCAAATGCATGTTTTGTTTGATTCTGGTTCCACCGACTCCTTTATAGCTAATAAAAATGTAGCCAAACTGAATAAGAGAACAAAAATTGTAGAAAAGGATTTATTATTGGGACACCTTTGGGTGAAACCGTGGAAATAGATGTTGTATTAGAAGGGGTGAGAATTAACATTAATGGGTGTGAACTAGAAGTATATTTAATACCCCTAAAATTAAGTGATTTTGATATAATCCTAGGCATGAATTGGTTGGGTAAAAATAAGGCTCATTTAGACTCTTTTACAAATCAGTAACCTTCTAAGGGGCTAAGGGTGAAACAATGGTCTTAAAAGGGGAGAGAATTTCCAACCTTACAAACATAATCTTAGTTATAGCTACGAGGAAACTACTAAAGAAAGGTTATACAACATACCTTGCCCATGTGATAAATTCAGAAAATGGTAAAATAAGATTGTTTGACATTTTAATTATGAGGGAATTTCCAGATGTATTTCTGGAAGAACTACCGGGACTACCCCTAAAAAGAGAAGTTGAAATCATCATCAACATATTGCTTGGGTGTCTCCTATAGCCCAACAGTCGTATAGAATGGCCTTTAAGGAATTGGATGAGTTGAAAATTCAATTGCAGGAGCTCTCAGACAAAGGGTTCATACGACCAAGCAACTCACCTTGAGGGGCACCTGTATTATTTGTGAAAAAGAAAGATGGAATGTTAAGGCTTTGCATAGATTACTGCCAACTGAATAAAATGACGATAAGGAACAGATATCCACTTCCATGGATAGATGATTTATTCGATCAATTGAAGGGTGCTAAAGTGTTCTCAAAGATTGATTTAAGATCAGAATACTACCATATGTGAATCAAAGCGTAAGATGTGTCAAAAACTGCCTTCAGAACTCGCTACAGACACTTTAAGTTTTTGGTGCTACCATTCAGATTAACTAATGCTCCAATACTTTTTATGGATTTAATGAACTGATTATTCTAATTGTACAATGATAAGTTGTCGTCATATTCATTGATAACATTTTGGTTTACTCTAAATCTCATACGAGGAATATGAACAGCACTTGAGATAGACATTACAGACTCTAAAGAGTCGCGAGTTGTATGCCAAGTTGAACAAATGTGACTTCTGGTTGAAAGAAGTAACCTTTTTAGGGTATGTAGTATCTTCAGAAGGCATTTTTATGGACCCTCAGAAAGTGGAAGCAATTCTAAGATGGAAAAGGCCTACTATAGTAACTGAAATCCATAATTTTCTTGGATTGGCAGGATATTATAGAAGGTTTATTGAAGGGTTTTCAACAATAGCAACTCCAGTGACACGACTCACTAGGAAGAATATAAGATGAGAGTGGTCAAAGAAGTGCAAAGAAAATTTTCAAGAATTAAAGAGAAGGCTTACTACTATCCCCATACTAACCCTTCCATCCGAAACAGAAGGCTTTGTGGTTTACAGTGATGCCTTAAGGAAAGGATTGGGTTGTGTCTTAATGCAGCATGGAAGAGGGGTTGCCTATGCATCAAGACAACTAAAGACTCATGAAATCAATTACCCAGTTCATGACCTATAATTGGCAGCAGTGGTTTTCGCCTTCCGAGTGTGGAGACACTACTTATATGGATCCCGGGAGCAAATCTTTACAGATCACAAAAGTCTGAAGCATTTGATGTCACAGAGGGAGTTGAACATGCGACAACAAAGATGGATAGAACTAATTAAAGATTATGACTGTATTGTAGATTATCATCCGGGAAAATCAAATGTAGCTGCAAATGCCCTCAATCATAAAAGCAAGGCAGTTATGGATGAGCCAACGACCTGGGATAAGAAAACCTTAATTGAGTTGAAGAGATTGGGGGTAATACTAAATGTGAATCTGGAAGGATCCTTAGTGGCCCAACTAAGAGTGACGTCAGGGTATTGGGAACAAATATTAGAGGCACAACAAATTGATAATGAAGCATCAAAGGTAAGAAATAAGCTGGAATCAGGAAGTGAAACTCCTTTCCAAGTGGGAGATGATGGGATGATAATGTTGGGACGACACATATATGTGCCTAACAACAAAGCCCTTAGACGAAAGCTATTACAAGAGGCTCACGAGTCGAAACTCACAGTGCATCCAGGCAGCACAGATGTACCAGGATCTGAAACAATACAACTAGTGGTTAAATATGAGAAAAGAAGTGGTTGATTTTGTGGAAAAATATAGTATTTGCCAACAAGTAAAAGTGGAGTACCGAAAGCCGGCAGGGTTGTTACAACCGTAACCAAACCCTGAGTGGAAATGGGAGATGATCATAATGGACTTTGTGTCGGGACTACCCAAGGGGAAGAGGGGAAATGATGCAATCTGAGTCATTGTGGATCGACTAACCAAGTTTGCCCTTTTCCTACCAGTAACAATGACAGATCCAATTGACAAGTGGACTAAGATTTATGTGAATGAAGTTGTGAGGCTTCATGGAGTCCTAATATCAATTGTTTTAGACTGACAATCAAGGTTTACTTCACGTCTCTGGCCAAACATACAGCATGCCTTGGGAACAAATTTGAATATCAATATTGCCTTCCATCCGTAGACTGATGGCCAATTTGAGAGAGTTATTCAGATCCTAGAGGATTTACTAAGAGCATGTTCTTTGAAATTTGGTGGAAACTAGGAGGAGCACCTATCGCTAGTAGAATTCACGTACAATAACAATTATTAAACAACAATTGGAAAGGCCATATTTGAAGCTCTTTATGGCAGAAAGTGTAGGACATCCTTGTATTGGGAAGAAGTCAGGGATAAAAAGTTGTATGGGGTAGAGTTGGTGCAAGTTACCACTGAAAAGTGAGAATCATTAAGGATCGAATGAATGCAGCATAGGATAGACAAAAGAAATAAGCAGACATTTGAAGGAGACCCTTGAGTTTGGGATAAAGTAATTTTAAAGGTAACTCCGTAGAAGCATATGTTAAGATTTGGGATGAAGGGGAAGTTAACTCCGAGGTACATTGGACCATTTGAAATCCTAAGACGCATCAGACCTGTAGCATATGAAATAAACTTGCCCTTAGAATTGGCCAAGGTTCATAATGTATTTCATGTTTCCTTGCTATAAAAAGTCGACATTGACCCTTCACGAGTGTTACCTCAAGTTCTAGTAGAGGTTAAAGAAGATCTAACATTTGAGGTGAAACTAATAAAAAATTCTTGATTGGGGCAAGAAAGAACTTCACAATAAGAAAATTCTCATTGTTAGAGTTTTGTGGTGAAGCTCACAAATCAAAGAAAAAACATGGGAAAAAGATTCAAAGATTAAGCAAAAATATCCCGACTTATTTATAAATTGAGGTATATTACTCGAATTTCGAGGAAGAAATTTCTCATTATGAGGGGAGAATGTAAACCACAAGTTGAAATTTATTAGAAAACAAAAAAAAATCAATATTTATGAAGTTCAAAATAAGTAAATAAATTATGAAGTCAATCTAACTATTAAAGTGTGGGAATGAAAAATTACTAGATAGAGGATTTAAGTGTATGAAAGTTGTAGAGGAAGAAATATTAGGAATTAACAGGACAATAGCCAAACAAAGCCTAGTCCCAATTAGGGAGGGGTATGAATACATGTGAGAGAGTAAGATGGAGACTTTTCTTCTCCATAAAGCTAGCTGAAACTATAGAGAACAACCCCTCCCCCATTTCAATTTTCAAACAAGAAATCCTTTGCATGTTTCCCTTACAATGTGCTTGAGTGAAAAAAGAATAATTGTAAGGTGAAAAATCAAGAATTTGAAGTAGAGAAAAAGAGAGAGAACCGATTAAAACAAAAAAAAAAAGAGAACAAGAAAAACCGAAAGGAAGGAGGAGAAAATCACCCAAGTACTCCCTCAAATTTCTTCTAAATTCGTGAGGTAAGAGTAACCTTTTACCCTTGGAACTTGATATTTGAGGTGTGAAGTTGTATGAGAAGAAAAGCCCAAATGAAGTGATTTAGGGTTCTTGAATTAAATTAAGGTAAATGAAAAATTAATACAAATACATACTCTAGAGCATAAATAGTCAAGGAACACATATTTTTTTTAACTAGGATTGATGAAGGTGGGAGTTGTAGGAAACCCCCACCATTCGGCCAAAAGAAAAAATATGAGGGGGGCAGGAGTTTTCTATGGTATTATAATAATATAATGATGTTCTATGTTTAATGATAAGGATTGATGAAATGTGTAGTAAGTAAAATCTTTTTTTAACTTCTTTTTATATTTCTTGATTTGCACTTATACACTTTATGTTGGTGCTTCAAGTTGTGTGAGTCATGTTATCATGAAATAAAAATAAAGAAGAAGAAAAAGAAAGATTTGATGTCTTGATGAGGAATGAACTTCAATTGCTAGTTCCTAATAGATTTTATACGTAATGGAATCTTAAGATGTTCAAAAGATGCATAGGAAATGTTTGATTAGTGTCTAAATCCATGAATTCAAGTCTAGATAGTTTGGTAATGGAAATTCCAACAAAACTTTGACATAGTAGATGATAGAAATTGCTGTAAATTTTCATATAAAAGTCTTAGAGAAATGAGTTATCTCACATGTGGCACTGATCTTGCTTTAATTGGAGTTATAGAACTCTAGATATAGGCATAATATCATTAAGAGGTCAAGCTATTCGTAACAAGACAGTTTAGTTATCAGAATTAAAACTATTGTTAGACATAGAAGATGATAGACATTGCTGTAACTTTTCATATAAAAGTTTTAGAGAAATGAGTTAGCTAACATGTGGAATTGGTCTTGCCTCAATTAGAGTTATAGGACTCTAGATATAGGCAAAATACCATTAAAAGGTCAAGTTGTTCATAACAAGACACTTTAATTATCAAAATTAAAACTATTGTTAGATATAAAAGATGATAGAAATTTCCATAACTTTTCATATGAAAGTTGAAGATGATGAGCTAACTAACATTTGGCATTATCCTTGCCTCAATTGGAGTTATAGAACTTCAGATACAGGCAAAATACCATTGAGTGGACAAGATGTTTGTAACAGGATAAATTTCACTACCTGACTTCTAACTAATTTTAGAATAGATGAATAATAGAATTTTGGGCAACCTTATACATGAAAGTTGTACTCAATGATGTTAAATTTCACTAGGATTTGTCCCCACTTGAAGTGAAGCTCTAGAATTCCATTTAGAGACCAAAAATTACATATTGGTCAAGTTGTAAATTGATGGACAAATTTAAATGTGTAAAAGACGAGTTATTTTGGGCATGCTAATGATTCATGTTGAAATGAATTCTTCCAAATCATGGGAGATGTATATGTCAACATTCAAAAGAAACATATAAAAGGGTCTAGATGGAAATAGACGTTGAAATTTTGTTGACGCAAACCCAAGTCATAAATATTGAAATCTTGTTTATGCAAAACTGAGTCATGCGAACACTTGAACGTTATATGCTAACTCTAAAAATACACTTGATATGTATATGTACATTATGATGAGTAACAAAACAAGCATAGAAAGTATCATATGTATAGTGAATGAATATGAATTGCCTATAACATTTGCTTGAAGGAATCATAACCAAAGATTTCTTTGTGATTCAAGAGGAGCGACTAGGATTGGATCTTTTGTTGGAGGAAGTCACGAGATAGGCGGAGCAGGTGCGTGGTTTTCCCTCTCCTTTACACTTATGCAATTTAAAGTCTTCCTAAATGAATTACAAGATTAGCTTCGACTAATGGCATCCGTGATAAGATTGCCGGGAAATGAATTTCAAGATTAGTTTTGGCTAATGGCATCCGTGATAGGATTGCCGGGAAATGAATTACAAGATTAGTTTCAGCTAATGATGTCCACGTTGGGACGCTTGGGAATGATCGACAAGGCTCGATTCGTAAAGGGTATCCATGTTTGGATGACCTGAGAAAATTGATAAGTATAATTTCCTGAAATGTCCAGGTTGGACTATGCAAAGTTGAAGATTTAATAAAACCAATTAAACAAAGTTACTAGGCTCATGTAAGAAAACAAGAGTATTCAATTAAGAATACATAAATGATGTCGAATTGAGTTTTAAATGATTCTTAAGAAATTTATAAGTTGATTATTAGAATTCCTAGGAAACTAATAGAAAACTTATGCTTTATTTGTATTCATTATATGATCATTTTTATTTCTGTTGTCAATATAATTGTATACTTATTAAGTCGTTTTTGTAACAGGTTCATCTAATACACAGGGAGCTCATTAGTTTTTAGGACTCTACTTTGCTAAACTTATGTAAAACTTTAGCTCAAGCGTAATAATATTAGCTAGATTATGTAGTATGCTTTTTGTGTAAACTTTGATGTATATAAAAATCTTAGCTCAGCATGTAGTGTGTTAGTTATGTAAACTCTGATATAATGTATGAATCAGAACTTAATTATCCTGTAATTAATCCTTTTGAAATTTTTTATAATACTTATGTTATATTTTTAATTCTCTTATTACATGTTAGTATCCCTTTTCCTTTTATAAGTTATTGTATGATATGTGAGTTATGTTTATATTGATCTTGTTTGTAGGGTATATATATATATATATTGTGTGGATGAATTTTTGAGCTGTTGAGTATTGATGATGGAATTAAAGTTCAGAACTGTGGGACCTTGTTGTGATGGATTGAATAGGTAATTTGAAAGTAGTCTATAGCTAGGACTGTTACAGGTGATGATAACATATACTTAAAGAGATGTTTCAACTAAAGACAACTTCGTGGATGATTGACAATTTAGGATGAGGTCGACACTAAAAAACTTTTTGATGATTGTTGGCAGGATGCACACAACTAATCAAAGAACAGTTCTTGAGAGAATCTAGGAATAAATGATTTATTAAGCTTTTTCATGATGAATCAAGCAACATCACACCTGGGGCATGGTCAAGCTTGACGAAAAATGAAAGAAATAATCATCATGAATAGTCCAGGATGGGCATTGCTCTTACAATTGAGTGGAGGGTTGGCATACAAGTAACTCGAATGAGCCGGTGAACTAGAAAAATAAAGAAGGCTTTGGATAACAAACAAAGAAACCCTATAATGATGGAGGATTGAAGAGGGGGGCTTATATTCCAAACTAGGTAAGAATGCATGCATGTCATCTAACCCTAAAGCATTGCATAAATGTTTTTGAATTTTATAGGAGAAATCCTTAATGAAATCTAACAAGATTTTGATGAATCTAAGTGAACAAAGAAGGAATCATTGAGTTAATGATAATAAAGAATCATAGTTTTGACCCTGGAATGAGAAGAAGATGAGATAAAACCTTACCAATAGAAAATTCTAAAGAAAATAAGAAGATCAATCCTGTCATTAGAAATAGTCTTTAGGGTAACCCAGAAATCAGGAAGTATCAAGTTTTCAAACCCTATGATTGGGAAGTATTAGGTCAACCCTGCAATCAGAAAGCAACAAGTTTTCAACCTTGTCATTAGGAAATCTTGATAAATTCTGTTATCAGGAAGATAAGATGTCAACCCTGCAATCATTAATCACCAGGAAAGTTCAAGGAGAACTTGATCAAGCTCTATCATCAAGAAAAAAAAAAAGGAAGAACCCTATCATCAGGAATCCTAGTTTCAAACCCTAAAATCAAGAAGAAAAGTAAGAAGAATCCTACTATTAGGAAATTCTCAAAGAAAGACGAAAGTTCAAACCCTGTCATTAAGAAGAACAAGAGAAAAGCCTACTATCAAGAATTTAAGTTTTGGGAACCCTGCCATCAAGAACCTCAATTTTTAATTCTATCAATTAAAATGTTTTGGATTCAATCAAAATAATTAAAAACACCTTAGGAGAGTTCTAGTTGAAAGGAATTGTTGAGATTCAGGATTTCAGGTCAACTGAGCTGGAAAAAAAATAGTTATGTAGGAGAATAGTTGAGCATACGGTTTTCTTAGTGTTTCATATTTTGGTTCTAGTTAAAGGGGGTCGCTAGATTGGGATCTTAGGTTAGCCAAATTGTTTTTAAAATTTTTATTCTGGTTAAATAGGGTCTCTAGATTGAGATTTTAGATTAACCCAATGAATATAGAGATGCAGGTTCTTGTTAAAGAGAATCACTAGATTAGGATTTCAGGTTAACCGAGTTGTAAATAGAGATATTGGTTCTGGTTAAATAAAATCACTAGATTGGGATTTTAGATTGGCCGAGCTATTTTTCAGAGACTTTGGTTCTAGTTAAAGGGGATCGCCATATTAGAATCTTAGGTTAGCTTAATTGTTTTTTAGATTTTTGTTCTGGTTATAAAGGATTATCAGATGGGATCTTAGTCTGACCGAGCTATTTTGGTTCTAGTTAAAGGGAATCACCAGATTGAGATTTTAGGTTAGCTAAGCTATTTCAGATTTTTGTTCTAGTTAAAGAAATCATCAGATTGGGATTTCAAGTTTGCCGAGCTATTTTAGATTTTGGTTTTGGTTAAAAGAAATCACTAGATTGGGATTTCAAGTTGATCAAAATACAAGCATAGATTTTGGTTATGGTTAAAGGGAATCACCGGATTGAGATTTTTGTTTAACTCAACCTAAGACAGAGATTTAGTTTTTTGTTAAAAGGGATCCCCAAATTGGGATCTTAGGTTAACTAGAGACAGATTCTGATTCTAGTTAAAGATGATCGCTAGATTGGGATCTCAAGTTAGTAGAAATGTCTTTGAGATTTTGGTTATGGTTAAAGAAAATTGCTAGATTGGGATCTCAGGTTATCCGAGTTGCAGGCAAAGATTTTGGTTTTAGTTAAAGGGAGTCATCAAATTGGGATTTTAGATTGACCGAGCTGCAAACAAAGATTTGAGTTTTGGTTAAATGGATTTGCCAGATTGAGATTTCAGGTTAACTGAGTTATAAATAGTTTGATCATAGTCTTGGTTGAAAGGGATTGTTGTGAAGACAAAGTTTTGGTCAACTAAACTAGAAGCTTTGAGATTATTGGTTTTGGAAGAATAGTTCATTTATCTTTACAAACTTACTACGTAATGCACTCGGCAAGTTTTTGCTCTATAAGTATTGTAAAGAGGAGGCATTTGTTGCTATCCAATTTTTACCCCATTTTTGAAACATTTTCGAGAAAAAAACAAATAATAGAAAAAATAACAAAGAAACCAAAAATTATGTTCTTGACATATTTGCCTTGTTTTCGACCTTTTTTTTTCAAAGAATTTAAAATCAAAGAAAAAAGAGAAAGAGAAAGAAAAAATGAAATGAAAAAATGCATTTTATTTTTAATGATCTATTAATAATTGTGGAAATGAGAGGACCAATTTGAAAATTGAAAACCTTTTCACCAAGCAACCTATTTTTTAAAATCAAATGGTTTACAATCATTCTCTTAATCCAAGGGTCCATTTTTTCTTTGCTTTATCTCCAAGTTATCAAATGAATGGTTGAGATTCATTATTGAAATCTAATAGTTGATCTTGGTTAGCCTTGCCTTCAAACAACATAATTTTATTTACCTATAAATATGTGGTTATACCACATACAAAGGGGGGAGAAATTTCAGGAGAGAAAAAAATAAAAAAAATATTAATACATACTCTCCCCACACCGACACAACACAAAAACCTTAAACCTATTATACCCAGATTGGCCACTAGCCAGACGAGAGGCAAAGAAAAAGTAAAAAACTAGCAAAAAACAACCATACCCTCCCTAGCCTTAGATCATCCACCATGTCAAAACCTCAACCAACCATAACAACCACTAAACTAACCACCATCTTCCCCAACAACCCACAACCATTCTAGCCGACCAATACCCTTGAACCACCACATCTTTAACCGTAAGCTATACCCACAGCCCTCTATCCTAGAAGCCCCCATCACCAGCCACCCTCACTCCATACTAGCCTTCCAAATGACAGCCTTTTGTCCCTCTCTCAGCCTCAACACCACAAGTGGTGGTAGGTTTCCCCAAGTCAGCCCACCAATCCACCCTCAAACCTCATAAAACAGCCTTGAAGCACCCCTTATCTCCTGTCCATAGCCTTCAACCTTCCACTCGTAAAGCCAACAAGCCACCATGACAGATTAGCTCTCCTTCCTCGATTAAACCCCATGGTAGCAGATTTGAACCGAGACCTAACCGAAATCGCAAAGCTAGGTTGACTCTCACAATCCAGCCTATCAATTAAACGACAACCAATAAACCGAAAGGAAGAAAGAACCACATCTAAAAAAGAGAAGAAAAAAAAAACAATTGTTGTGTTTTTTTCTTATGTTTACAGGTGATGGTGATTCTAACAAATGGCATATGTAAAAACCAAAATAAGTAGATGGTGTAGGTCGATCTGTTCCAAGTAGAAATTGAGGGTGGAAAAACCAACCTACCTTAGGTGGGGATTGTGGGGGATAAAACCAGCCCTAAGATAATCCAAGAGAGGGATAAGAATAAAGATGACTAGCACCCAAACACCTTTATCTCATTTAAGATGAGTATAAATGTTGGGAAGGAAAAAGAGGACTTTTCCTCTCCCCCATAACCGATTGTAGCCCTAGCTGCAACTACTCCTCTCTCTAAGAGAAAAACTCACCTAAACCCAATTGCATGCTACCTTTCTTAAGTGTTTGAGGGAAGGGAGGGTTAGAGAAGAGAAAGATGGTCAAAGCCATGGAAGAAGGAAGAGCATAGGGGGCTGATTGGTGCAGCAGGAGAAGAGGAGAAAAAGAAAACCAAGAGGGAAAGAAGAACAAAATCACCAAAGACCTTTCCTAAGATTTGTTAAAATCATGAGGTAAGAGTAGTATCACTTTCTTGGATGGTTGTTACCTCAAAATTTCAAACAAAGAAGAAGGAGAAAACTCAAAATGGAAGGTTAGGTTTCTTACATTTTAACTCAAGATTAAGGAACTAAATGAGAAGAACCTAAGTAGAATAATAAATGAATGAACACATGTGCAGACTCTTACAAAAGAAACATGAATGAACATGAATGATTTTAAATGTATAAACCTAAAGGAGGGTCGCCCAAGTTGAAGGGATGGATAGATTGTGAAATGAAATGATGAAATGCATGAATTGTGATTTCGTTAAACTCCTAGGAACATACTTGAACCAAAATAGAATTCATGCTTATGTTAATGTCTTGATTTTTGCATATATGATTTGAAGAACTTGGGTGAAAGTGAAATGAAGTGATAGTATGTGTAGAATTGTGATGTTGTTAAGCCTTTATAGGCATGCTAGAGTTAAAACAAAAATTATACCATGTTAATGCTTTGATTTTATTTATGTGATGAATGAACTTGTATGATTATGAACCAAGTGAATGAATGTATGATTATGACATGTTGGGAACATAATTGTGTTAGAAATGATAATATATAGGTGAAAATTTGAAAGAAATGGACTACTATGTTCGGCCAAGAAGATGAAACATAGAGAAAACCTTGCATGATGAGCACCCCTAGAGAAACAAGACATAGGTTGGAAATGGAACTCTTGTGTAATGTGAATTGACTATTAAATTGTTTTTATGAATTGGCATGATGAAATTAAAGACATAGAGTGCATAATTGTGGCAACATTAGGTTTTAGTCTTGAAGTGATAGTTAGAAACTTTTGAAAAATATACATGTTGAGACATGGTTGCGTATTGCTTGATGACTTTATGATAAATTGGATGTGATTTGGTGACGTTCTATGTCCAACTAGGTAGGGTTATGTTGGAAGGGGGAAAGCTTAGCGTGGACCTTACACTTAGCCTAGGGAGAAAGTAAAACCAGAAATAATTCAATCGTTGCTAATGATTTCTGAATCAGTAGCGACATAGATTTCATTGATGATTTCTGGATCAATAGCGATTCAATTTTCGTTGACAATTTCTGAGTCAACTGTGGATTGTGTTCATTGACGATTCCATGTGTCAACCGTGGAATTTGTTTTTGTCAATGATTTCTAGGTCGGCAGTGACTTAGTTTTCATTGACGATTTCTAAGTCAACATTGGATTGTGTTCGTTGACGATTCCATGTGTTAGTTGTGGAATTTGTTTTTGTTGACAATTTCTAGGTCGTCAGTGACTTAGTTTTCATTGATGATTTCTAAGTCAACTATGGATTGTGTTCGCTGATGATTTCATGTATCAGCCGTAGAATTTATTTTCGTCGATGATTTTTGGGTCACTAGTGACTCAGTTTTCATTGACGATTTCTGAGTCAATAGTGGATTGTGTTCGCTGATGATTCCATACGTTAGTCCTGAAATTTGTTTTTGTCGATGATTTTTGGGTCAGCAGCGACTTAATTTTTCACTGATGATCTATGTGTCACCAACGACGATTCATGTGTCGCTAGCGATCTAGTTTTTGCTGACGATTTATCTTTTCATTTTCATTATATAATTTATTTGGTAATTCATTTATATATGTATTTGAGCGAACTTTTGGGTTATGAAAAAAAAGATGGAGAATTTTGCTAAACAAGTCAGTGTTTCCGTATAAGACACAGGTGCGTATTGTTGTTGCATAAATAGCTCTTCATAACTACATAAAAAGGAAGTCTATACAAGATGTTGTTTTTAATGAATTTGAACATCATCTTGATTTCGTGCCTCAAGATTTTTTATGTGATGTTGTTCCATGATCACAAACATATGAAGGTAATAGTACTTTGCATATGGATCATGTTCAAGATAGAATTGCTTCAAGTTTGATGGGAGAACTGTAGGATTTTTAACTCTAGTAGTAGTTAATCATAATTATGTATTAATTGTTTATTGTCATGTATTGAAAAAATTAATATTCTATTTGGCCATTTTATGTCTAATCATAATTTCAACCACAATTTTAACCAAACACTAATGATATGTTTTTGATGAAAAGCAATTTGAACCACAATTTTAACTAAACACATAATTTATATAAAGCAACCACACAAAAGGGTGATTTTTCAAAAATCACTTTTCTTAAACCATAACCATATTTTCTACCACAAAAACAAACATAATTAAACACCAACTTGTTACTCCTCAGAAGTCCCCGATGATCTACAACCTCGAGACACCATGAACTAAGAATGACCAACCACACTTCCATTAAAATGGTGAAAAAGCAAAATGAAATCAATAACAAATAACTGGAAAAAAAAATAAAGAAAAAAAATGCATGATATAGCTTTCCAGACAATTTAGATGGCAAACGTGATTGGTGTTGTGTATATATTGATTGTTGCAGTAAATAAAAATAGCTCCTTTAATTTATTTTTAGAGTTCTTTTATATTAATCTTGACTTTTCAACTCATCATGATTAAAATGAAAATTTCATTAATCACGCACAAAAATAAAAATATTGTATTTATAAAAGAACATAAGTTTATTTGTTAAAACAAAAAGGAAAACGCTTGATTGTTATATATATATATATATATATATATATATATATATATATATATATATATATATATATAATTTGCTTCTGATGATGCTCTTGAAAGAGCTTTAAATATATGTGCATATATTTTTAGGCACCAGACTATAAAAAATGGCCGACACCAAGTTTCTAAATGCATAGACTAGCTAACTAGTAGTTCTTGCCTAATGATTCTCCAGGAACACGAGATGCCAAAAAGAAGGGATAAAAAGACCAACTTATACTTCAACTTTTTGTGGAGGAGCTCTAGCATTGCTTCATTTTTCTTGAAAAAGTTAGATAGGCAAATATTCATCCTGTCTAAGGCGTGTGTGGTGGAATTTATTCCACTTTATCTTGAAATAGAAAGAGAAGAAGCAGTGAGATTAACTCCTTCCACAAATCTCAAATTCATTTATATTTCTTTTCGTGGTTGGCCTATAAGTTTAAACTTCAATTATGCAGCAACACTAATACTGTGAAATGTGACTGAGAAAAAAAGGGGGAATACTTCATTGTTACGCTTCAAATAGTAGCTACTAATATTAATTGTTATCAATATCATTTATCTTTATTTTTGAAGATTAACACCATCATCATCTTTCATTTAAATAATAAAGTATAGTTTTAAATTAATTCTTAGTTAGTTCTTTTTAATGATGAATTTAAATAATAATTGAGAAAGAATGTGATGTAGAATAAAATAAGAGGTAATATGTTAAAATGAAATTGATGAAGGGAAGAATTAAATAAAGTTTAAGAAAAAAATGGAAAGAAAATAAGTTGATGTAAAAAGAGAGGAATTGATTTATAAAACATATAAACGCAAGTGTAAAATCATTATATTTAACAATTTTATTCTAGGCCTCGGCTTGGCCTTCAAGTCTATAAGATAAAATCGGATCTCATCAATGGTACTATCTGTGAAAACATGATCAAAAAGTCATTAATGGCTTTTCTAGAAGCTATGCCATTATCATTCCTAATCACCATTGGATTGGAAGCCTCAAAGTTTTGAAAGATTTTTAAAATATACCGGTGAGATGTTGGTTTAAATCGTGTAACTTTAGAAGTTATGGCAAACCAAGAGTTTCATTGCCATTATCACCCTTAATTACTATTAGAGTTGGGACTTTAGAGTTTCAGAAAGCCTTCAATGGATACCAATAAGGTGTTGGTTCAATCCGTGCAGCTTCAAGAGTTATTGCTAACCAAGTTAGCGGACTTGACATGGTAGAGAATCCCCAAGTAGGGGATTACCTTCTCTTCCACCAGTCATTTTTCACTATAACCAAAGGAACCATGTTTATCTGGGAATAGTACTTTTGACGATTACATAGAAAACCTTCATCGGAGAAATGTTATTCCCTCTCATCTTTAAAACTAAAAAATTAATTAATTATTTAAGAAATAAGTCTTGCTTCCAAGCTACTTGAATTTTTAATTGTTGGATGTTAATGTGAATAGTTAATTAGTATGTGTAATAGAAATTAGAATGAGAAGTCGTGGTTGAATGAAACATGAAGTCTTACATTTTGATTTTTTGTTACAAGATTTGAATTGTAAGGATTGATTTTGTTGAATTTGGGAATTTTTTGTGGTAATTTGTTTTAATCAATTATGTCTCATAGATAAATTAATTTTAATATTTTTTATTTTAGATCTTTGTAATTTTTTTTCATGTGTAGCCCCAATTAAGCCTTGACCAGTCGATTATTGACTCGAGACAATAAAATTAGTCAGAAGGTGGAAACCTTAACAGAACATCCAATGCAAGTGCAAAATCAATAAAAATATTTTGTATTAGAATATAATCCATAAGAAACAATATAAAGACATTATCCCAAGGTATGTGGCACAAATACTTCAAAATAGTTTTAGTATCTATCTCGGGCCATATGAAAATATGGAATTGCTATGTATAGGATATGGAAAAATAATTAAATAAATTAAGAAAAATAAATGAATTTTTAAGTATGTTATGATTATGTGTTGGTATGGAAAAATACATGGCGATATGGCTGAATATATTTTAAAGGTGATAATTTTTTTTATCAGTTATTATATGGTTATAAAATTAATATGTAAAAACTATCATTAACTCTTTTATAATGGATTATATATATATGTAGCACAACATTATAATTTATAGATCTCGAATTTAATAATTTAATATATACCTTAAGATATTTATAACATGATAGTCATATAAATTTCAATGGGTTATTTTTTATTTTTTTTATTGTTATGTTTTATTATTTTCTAATGTATTGTCAAATTTAAAATGTCAGATTAATAATTTAAAAAATTTCATGTCTGCATATCCTATCCTTTTTTTAATTTTCAAATTGCTGCATTCTCATGTTCTTATCATACACTTTTGTCTAAAATTCATGTCCATATTTCCTAGTTGAAGAGTATCAATACGTTGGGAAGGCCTTTCGTATCCTATATTTCACATATTTGTCAAATCCGGGCTGGAAATTTATTTCTTTTATATATCGATACATGAAACCTATGCTTTCCTTTTCAATTTCTTTTTTCTTAATCTAAAGAAATTAAAATAAAAACTAAAAAAACTCAGTCTTTTATTGTGCACATACTCACATTTCAGTATGGATTTTTACAGTTAAATTACCATTTTATCCTTAACAATTTAAGTCTTATAGCATGCTTTTAAAGATAATATGGTACTTTCCAGAGAAACATTTGCTATTACAAGATTGAACTGGGGGTGGAGAAATCTTTTAACCTTTTATTTGCACAATATAATGTCAAAAAACCCTTAAAAGTTGAATTTTCTTAACTACTAGGGTAGGGGTGTATTTGGTTTTTTTCTCCTTCTTGGCACAATGTAATTACTAAAGTACCATTTGAATTAAATAATCTATAGCTTAGACTGAGGAGGGTTTTGGTCTTTTGGTTATGGTTTTTTTGTTAATATTGTGTGGAGTCATAGGAACTTAGGTATTTGCATAAATTAAATTAAAAGAGAGATGGAGAGAGAGAGAGAAGCTGTTAGCGTGTGCATTACACTCACCAACATGTGGGAGGTATCCACGTTTTTTGAGAGACGCGTGCGATGCCTTTCAGTGGCAGAAAACCCCATTTCAGGGTGGCACTCAATGCGTCTTGTCACCCGTTTCATTATGGTGAGGCATGTGCAACCGCCTCGTAAATTATGGAGCTACCACAAAGTTTTTTCCTTTCCCCCTCTTTTCTCTCTCTTCAACCTTGAAAAAACTAGGAGTGTTATTTTTTAGTTTTATCATGTTCAGTCTTCATTATTTTAATTTATCAAATTTGATTAATTTGTTTTTCAATTTCATCCTTTGACATTTGATTTTTATATAAAATTTGTTCTTTTATTTTATGATATTTTAGGTTTGACTCTCAGTATTTTGATTTTTAATTTTGATTCTTAGCCTTTTATCAAATTTTAATTTGTTTTCAATTTTATCCTTGGATCTATGATCTTCTTTTTAATTTTTTTTCATATTTGGTTCTCATTCTCTTGATTTTATTTTTATTTTGGACTCTTTTGTGAATTTGATTTTTGTTTTCAATTTTTCCCTTCAATTCAAAATTTGATGACATTTTAGGTTTGACCCTCAATGTTTTGATTTCTAATTTTGATTCTTAACCTTTTTATTAAATTTTAATTTGTTTTCAATTTCATCCTTAGATCCATAATCTTGATTTTTTATTTTTATTTTCAATTTTTTCCTTCAATTTAAAATTTTAGGTTGTCTCATTTTTTTCTTCAAATGAGGTCCTTATTCTCTTGATTACTATTTTTTTTATCTTTGAATTTTTTATTATTTAATCATTCAACATTTGATTTATTGAAATTTGATCTCCTTGGTTTTTCTTATTGTTTTATGCCCAACCTAGAAGTCAATCTAAGACAATTATCAAGTCACGGGTTCAGTGGGTTGACTCGAGCTAACTCAAGTTAACCAAATCTTTTTATTTTATAAAAAAATAAAAATGATATCATTTTGAAAAAAAAAATTAAGGAAATGAGTCAAGGAGTTTTGACCCTATTTTTACTGGATTTGCCCTGAGTTAACCTAAGTTTTTTTTATCATTTTATACATGATCAATTCTCCCCCAATTTATTTTGAAACCCGACCCAGTCTAAGCCCCGAGTCATATGTCAACCTGTTAGGTCAAGCCGAGTTTTAAAATAGTAGCTTTTTAGATGCAGTGCTTCCGGTTTAGTCATTAGTTAGGGTCATCTGTTTGAAAAGTTAATATGAATTGATATCAATTTTTCCCCCGATTACATCATTAAAAGTTATTCATTTTAAAAAATAAAACTCGTTATTTTCTTTGGTTTCCTTTCAATCATGTTATATGTATCTTATGATCTAGATATGAGGTTTGGTTGGTGGCCTAGGTTTTACGTAGGTTGCTTTTTTTATCATGTTTGATTTTGTCCTTCAAAATCCAATTTTTTTAAAAAATTAAACTTCGTCTTTTTTTTCCTGTTTTGTCTTCTATTGGATTATCTCTTTCACATGATTCTATTCACGAGTTTTGGCAACCTCACCTGGTTTTAGTGGTACTTTGTTTTTTTAGACTTTTTTTTATTGATTTGTTTCCTGATTTTATCCTTCTACATTTTGATTCTTGGGGATTGACAATCGTTATTCTTTTTCAATTTTATTTTTATAATATTGAGTCATGATTTTTTTTTTCATTCTTTAAAATACACTGATAGCATTTGAGCATTATTTTTTTATATTACAAAAAAATTAGCCCACCTATGATGAAGTGCCAACCACCTATCTATTGAAACGAGTAATTTTGTCATCCTTAATCTTGTAAGAAGTGAAATCACATTACTCCTGTGACTAATTACATGTATCGATTTTTCTTTTTATAATATTTAATGGTTTTGACTGCTTCATTGTAATTAAGTTAAAACTTTCAATTTATTTAATATTTATTCAATAATATGTATGATTATTGCCCTTTTCTTTGAATCCATATATTTGTACATATTAGATAAAGATGGTAAAAAAAAAAAAAGCATTATCCACACACTTTTTATACCTTGCAATGACAAAATTTCCATATATAGGTAATTAAGACGAAATATTTATCAAAGTGGAAATATATTTCCTATTAACTTTCCAAACCCAAAAAGAAAAACTTGATTTGAATGGTCCACAGATTTCTATGAATATGTGGAGATGAGAATTGAAATAGAAAGACTTTGGATTAACACACTGCTTGTTGTTATGTTTATAATAAAACTTAATATTCACTACAACATTATCCAGTTTTACCGACGGAATGATTCCGTCGAGGAAAGCAATGCAATCCGTCGGTGAAAATAATACCGACGGAACACTTCCGTCAGTATAACAGTCGTCGGTAAATCCCATTTCCGTCGCAAATAAAAAAAACCACCAACCGACGGAAACACCGACGGTAATATAGACGGATACGCGCGCGCCAAAAAAAAGTTTCCCGCGGGAACATTACCGACGGAATAAATCCGTCGGTAATTACCCTTGAAAGTACCGACGGCATTACCGACGGACAATCCGTCGGTAATTATGGCATGGCTTGTAATTTTGTTCCAACTCTCTGTGTAATACCGACGGATATTATCCGTCGGTAATGTCAAGGGTACGTACCGACGGATAATTTCCGTCGGGGATGCCGTCGGTAACAATGGCATGGATGGTAATTGTTCGGCAACTCTCTGTTAAATACTGACGGATAATATCCGTCGGTAGATATTTAAAATATATATAAAAAAATAATTTATTAATTGTAAAAAACCTTAATAAACAAATAAAAATGCATTAAACATTAAAAATGTAAAAGTAATAATATTCATTACAAATTTA
>Ga0325404_1000035_pt1 | contig 110217 bp, 70 predicted proteins | sample PopdelMetagenome_18_FD_205664 | JGI IMG/M metagenome (GOLD analysis project Ga0325404, IMG submission 205664) | Populus deltoides microbial communities from Bellville, Georgia, United States - Xylem-Control-R1 | ecosystem: Host-associated > Plants > Phyllosphere > Stem > Wood/Secondary xylem...
TTTTTGTCGATTTATATATATATATATATATATATATATATATATATATATATATATATATATATGTCTTCCTTATTCCTTCTTATAAAGATACAAGTTAAAGGTAATTCAACCACTTAAATAGGTTTTAGTGGTCGGTACGTTAACGTCTTGAAAGCAATAAAGAGTTCATTAATTCTTGAAAAAACTTGGCATGCTATAATACGTGAATTCTTTTTCTACTGATGGTTCTAGTAGCATCCTTATTGCATGCATTATATTCCATTTGCATTATTACAATTCTTCAGGGTAATTAATGAGCTTGCGTCACTCTCTGGGCCAACTTTGCAATAACCTTTGATGAGGCTACTCTCCACTAACTCTAGTCTCCAATCATATCATGACATTTGCTAGCTTTAATGTCATTGAGTTTTGTGGTTTGTTCTTTTACTCATTAATGTGTTTTGTTTTACACAATAACTATTTTAATTCTTTAATTTCAGCTTTCAACTACATCTAATCGAGCTTCTATGACAAACTTTGATTTATTCAAAGTTTGGTGGTTACCGAAGCTATCCACGATCGGACAAGATGCTTACAGGAGGTGAAAATAATCTTAGATGTCTAGAATCCAATATTACCAGCTCTGCTGCACTAGTGCCATGGTTAGAGAACCGATTTATTAATATCCCTTTTGAGATTTCAAGTAAGGGAAAAAAAAGTTTTTATATTATGATGTTATTGATTTTTATATGATTTTTACCTGCTCTTACTTTTCATTTTATATTATTTTATATTTTATATTTATATTTTATTTATTTATTTTTATTTATATATAGAAAGAGAAAAAAAAAATCATGGAATCATAGGCTTTGGAGTTAAACTTTAGCATTCATGAATTCTAGCTAAACATTAGCCATAATTGAAGTGAGACTTATGATATTGAAAAAGACATGAAATTTATCTTGAAGAGATCTAACTGACTTAAGTATACATTTTGAAAAAAAAAAAGGGAAGGGGGGAAGTGAAACTTCTGATTGTAAGAGTAAATAAATTTTCTTCCTAGAAATTTTACGAGGTCTTAGTAAATTAGGCATAATTTTCTCTATATATATCTAAATTAAGCTATCTTAGTGTCAAAAGAAATCTAAGAGAAAGATATACAATTTTTATTTTTATTTTTATTTTTATGACTTTCTTAAAATAAATTAATTTGATATAGAAAATAGAGCTAGAAGTCAAAGATTAAAATATACTAGTTTTGAAAAGAAAATAAAAAAACAAATAAAATAAAACTTTAAACCAAAGAAAGATACAAGCTCAAGGAAGAGACCATCACCATAACTGATAAAAAAAAGTTTTTTTAAACCATTGAAATAAATGGAGAAACTAGAAGGAGAGAACCAAAGGAAGTTAGACTTTGCAATAGATTGCGTGTTCAACCGATTCTAAAAAACAGAGGTTTTAATCTTCTTGTAATTTTTCTTTGATTAGAACATGACTTATTTCAAATTAATTATGATCTAAATTTTAATTTTTATGGCTTTGATGTAGTTTAGTTTTGATTATATAATTTAAATTTCAAATTTTCTTATTTTCAAATTTTTTAATGTTGAATGTTTATCTTTGATCTTATTGCTTAATTTTTTTGGCTAATTATTTATGGTTTATTGAATCATAACAAGATCGAGATGTAATTTATGATTAGAAACTTTCAAGATTAAAGATCATTATTTGAACAAAAGTTAGAGATACTTTATCGTGATTAGAGTGATTTTAGATTAAGAAAAATCCAAAGAACTCAATGAAGCTTCAATTAATTTAATTTGCAAAGAGATATATTGAATTATTAGGTGAAAATATTTTTAGTGTTGTTCAAGAGAAAAGAATCATCAACATGAAGATATAAAATTTTATAACAGGGAATAATAAATTGTGTGTGAATAACTAAGTGAAATCAAAAGCTCTAGAATTTTATTTTTTATTTTCGTTGTAACCTATTTTTGGGTTCCCGCACAAAAAAAGAAAAAAATAAAAAATATATATATAATCGGAAGAAATCCAAAAAAAAATAATAGTAATAATAATAATAGCAGTGAGAAAAGGATGTCGGAGCTCCTAGAAAATGGTTATAAATTGATTGAGGAGGTTAAAAGTAGGGTAGAACAGGGAGTACAAAAGGGTGAGTCGATTGACAATAAAAGAAGAGAAAGCAAAACAAACACCGGAAAAAGAGGAGTGGACGGTTGCGTCTCGTCGCTGCTTGGAGCTTCTGTCAGTGAGCCTCGACACCGCCACCCATATTCTTCTCGGCCACCACCACAAGCCACCGCCAGTTCCGCTACCAGAGCCCCTTTGTTCCAGGTAACACTCTCCTTCTCCTTGTCGATTTATTGTTGTTTATTTGCATGCAGAAACGTGCGTTGTTCATGTTTCTGCAGTAAGGAATATAATTAGCTAGTTACTATGCATGAGCACAATAACCAGTTCATAGTCACTCCGAGCTAGACAATCAGCCCAGTCCACGCGCCCGGGGTGAGTCCGGCTTTATAGAAATATTTTTTGGCCTATCTCGGCCCAGTTTTCCCAATGGGCTTGCTGCAGCCTGATGCCTTTTCTTTCCTTTTGGGCCTGTCATGGCCCATATCTTGTTGGGCTAAGACTTAACCAATATATCTTGGGCTAGCCCAATGCCACCATAAATACATTAATATTATATCATATAATATTATATATTATACACTATATATATATATATATATATATATATAGAAAAAAAAACAATAACATTTTGGGGACTGTTCTTCACTCTGAGTCCTTGGACTGTCAAATTGGAGCTCGTGAAAAACCTAATAACCTGCATTAGAGCAAAAACAAAAGGTTATAAAATTTCATGAAACCCTTGATTCATCATGCTGAAGTAATTCTTTTACTTACAACTGGGCTATCACAAGGACCAGGAAGTGTTGTGCCATTAATCCCCTAAATTTTGCAAGCATAGCAAGTTAGCTAGAGAGATAAAAAAAAAAGAGAACTATTAAAGAAATTAAATAACCACGTACTACTTGTGTTTGATAATACGATACAAGTAGTTATTTGTATTAAAAATATTATTGATTTAGTAGTTTTTTTAAGTATATTACAATAATTTTAATATAAACTCATTTTGAAAAGTGTTTTCACAGGCCGAATAGAGCCTAAAATGACTTACTTTGTGAGGCTTGCATGGCAGATTCCACCACTTCTCTCCTCTCCCGTCTATAACACCACCTCCTTGCATTGACATTCCATTGATCCTGTAAAACACTAGCCATTGTCTCTTGTTCATCTTACTAGGCCATGATTCAGGTCCATCAGGTGGCATTATAGTTCCATCAATCTTCTCATAAAGCAAAATAACCAATCAGTTTTTTCTCCCACTTAATAATGTACGTACATTGGAATTCAATTCCATAACAAAATACTTAGAGCCAGTCTTAGCTTAGTTATTATTTTACTGAAATTACCTGAAACACTTATGATTTTCTCATGTATTTTCCTATTTATTTTGCGTAATATTAGTTTGTATTTTATACCATAAAGATACAAATCCGGTATTAAAATATCCGGTTTTCATCAAAACATTGCAAAAAAATTATAAAACAAAAACAAAAAAAGTATTTTATTTTTATGCATACGGTCAAGTCTCTCAAAGATAAAAAAAATCATCTTATCGTATTTTTATACAACAAGAAAATAATAATATATGTTTTAACATGCTTTTTGGCTTTAATAACCAGTTTATTAAAACTATGAGAACTAGGCAAATATTTCAAAAAAAATACCAAAAAACATATTTTGTTTTTTTCTTTTAGTATCTGGATTATGAATTTATACGTAAAACATATTCCTGATATTAAAAAAAAAGTTTCTTTTTATTGATGTTAGAACAGTTAGATTTTTTACCTGATAAGATAAGGATTTCCTTACCGAGGAGGACTTTTTTTTAAACCATAGATGGATCAACAATTAGAAATACATTAACACCTTAGCTTTTTATCAGACAATCAAACAATGTAGCTTACCTTAAGTAAGATGTATTTAGGGTGTTAATACCTTTTCTTTATGCAATCAGTTCCCGTACCTGATCTCTAAGACTAGTTAGGGTTCTTAGTGACCAAAATACTAGGTGGCGACTCCTTTTCCCGCTTTCCACTAATAAAAGACAAGGAATCCTTGTCTCCCCATATTTCTCGATTCCATATACTTACATGAGAGTGGAATATTCGCCGCGACGCCGCACATGTGCGACAATCTTTACAACCTTCAATTTTATTCTCTATTCTTTTAATTTACTTTTTTCAAATACTTTAGTTTAATTTATGTGATCAACTTTATAAAATTTAACTTATATTTCTAAATAATAATTAATTTGGTAAATTTCAATACTTAATAGCATAATTAGTTCTTGTGGGTTTGACACTCTTTTCTTTATAAAATATTTATTACTTGTTGTGATTTTATTCATTTGCAAAGATTAATGACATCATGTTTCTTTTCTCTAATTTTAAGTTTTCATTTATGATAAGTTGTTTATTCATATAGGTTTAAGGTCAATTATATTGTAATCCATGGAGAGGATATCATAAATTCTCTTATGGTTGGTAGGGTAACTCAAACATTTATTTGGATCATCAACACATATCACATTACTATGAATATGATGAGAAATCCAATGGCATGTTTGTTGTTAAATTGAACAAAAACCAGATTTTCTAGCTATGCTTGGAGCTTTTAGGTCAACCGATGTGACATTATCATAGCAAACGATGTGACATTATCATAGACAATGTTTTTAATGAGAGGTCTAACAAAGATCTTGATGCCTAGAAAGAAGAATTTAGTAGGTGAAAAGGCTGTTCATATGTGTTATTCAAACATAAAACAACACAGGTTTGAATGTTGTTGCACTAAAAAGATAAGAAAAAAATAGTTAATTTTTTAAAAGCGAAACATGGAAAATAAATATCATAAACCTGCTTTGTGTAGTATTATCAGTCTGAAATTGCAGCCTTTCTCTTGTTTGAAGAGGGCGTTTTGAGCAAACTTCAAATGGAATTGAAGAAGGTATGGCTGGCAAGGAACCGCATGTGATTATATGTGGTGGGATGATTTTTATGAAAATTGAAGGACTTGATGGTGAGGATGTGATAGAGCTCAATGAAGTCGCAAGAGTGTTTGCAGTAGTAGACATAGAAGATGTTGTAGTAACTTTTCTGCTAATTATGCTTGTCGCACGTGTGCTGCTTCGCGGCGAAAACATTTACCCTCAAAATCTTATCTAATGTGGCAAATGTGGGAGACAAAGAATTCTTGTTTTTTATTAGTGGAAAAACGGAATGGGAGTCGCCACCTAGTATTTTGATCATTAGGAACCCTAACTGGTCTCAGAGATTAGGTATGGGGATTGGTTGCGTAAAGGGAAGGTTTTAGCACCCCAAATACGCCCTACCTAAGGTAGGCTGCATTGTTTAATTGTCTGATAAAATCTAAGGTCTTGTCGTGCTTTCTAGTTGTTGGTCCGTCTATAGTTTAAGAAAAGTCCTCTTCGGTAAAGAGATCCTTATCTTATCGGATAAAACCTAACTGTTCTAACGTCAAACAAAGAATTTTAATACTAAGAATACTTCTTATGTATAAGATTATAACCCTAGATATTAAAAGAAAACAAAAATATTTTATTTTTTATTTTTTTATGTTTTACCGAAAAACGGGTATTTTAATACCGAATTTGTATCTTTACAGTATAAAAATATAAACCGATGTTGTTAAAATACAGTAGAAAATTTTTCAGAAAATCACAGATTTTTGAAATATTTTATGCGTGTGTGTCTATATATATATATATATTTTGCTAGGCCTAGCTCGGCCCATGTGGTTGGGTTAGACCTAGCCAGCCCAGCCTGGTCACTAGCCCATGCCAGTGACCAGCCTCCCTTCCCCATGCACGCGTAATACTTTACACGTGCATGAACAATGCAAAGTTAATTAAATTACCTTCGCACTGTTCATCATCTTGCTTATAATATAAGAACATAACAAAAAAAAAAGAGAAGAAGAAACCACAGAGTGATTGCAGCGTTGGTTTCCTTACGTTTTCTTTTCTTCTTTCACATACTAAACATGCATCATCTCATTATACAGGAACTGAGAAGGACGTCGAACGTACCTGATTTTGAGAAGACGAAGATGACGGTGGTGCTGTGTTATCTGCTTCACCGTGTCCTCTGCTTCTATTTGGTTTGATTTCTCTGCTCTCCCTTTTGCTTTCTCAATATTTCTCTACTCCCTCCTATTTCCTACGTTTTCACCTAAGCTGTTTCACTCCTATTTTTTCAGTGTAGCCTCTCCTCTCCGCCCTCTCTGCTTCTCCCTTGTGTTCGACTCTTCCTTTGGCTTTTATAGCCAGAGGATGAGAGTGTTTTTGGTAAGCCAGCGTGCATCATGATGGCGAGGGATGTCAGCCGCGATACGCTCCCTTCTTGATTTGAAAACGGCTCCATTATCGCTGCCAATGTCTCCTACCTTTATTATCACAGAACAACAGCTGTTGCAGATGGTGAAATGTGTTTCAATGGAAACGGAGCCGCTTTTGGTCCTTCTGGTTTGGTCATTGAATTTTTCGCAATTTCGTAATCAAACCCTTGACAAAATTGTAATCGGATCCCTTAATTTCGGCGCATTTTCTGATTTGGTCCTTGGTTTTGGGTATGTCAATTAATCCCTAATTGGCCATAAAACTTCAATAATTATGCAATCAAACCCTTGATTTGGCCAAATCAACTCTTCAAAATTATCATTGGATCCCAGAACTTTAATTTCTTCCAATAAAAGCCTAAATAGACTCAAAAGATCAATTTTCTTGCAATCAAACCTTCTATAAATTCAATTAAACCTTGGATAAAATTTAATTGAGTCCATAAACATTTGATTTTGAACTTTTCTTTTTTCAAATTGAATTTTCCTTGTCCATAGGGCTCTCATCAGTAAAATATACTGTCAAATTTTAACATTTTTGCATTTTTGAACCTCTTAAACCAATTTTGACCTTTCTTCAGCATTCCAACATCCTTTTCTTACTTTTATTATTTTTTGATTTCTTCTAAATATATTTATTTATTGTATTTTCTCATTTTTTGTGTGGTAACCCAAAAATGGGTAACAACAACGCCTTAGTCCTTCAATTTGTGACTTATCTCTAATTACACCCCTGATTGATTTCAAACTTTTAATTTTGTTCAATTTCACTCTTGATGAACTTCAATTCAAACCCCCGATTTCAGCGCCTTTTTAAATTTGGTCCATGGTTTTGAATTTATTCAATTAAGTCTTTAAGTGACCGTTAAACTTTAATATTTATGCAATTAAGCACCTGATTTGATCAAATCAACTCTAAAAAAAATTCTAATTTAATCCAAAAACTTTAATTTCTTTCAATTAAAGCCCAAATTTACTTCAAAATCAATTTTTCTTGCAATTAAACCCTCTATAAATTCAATTAAACCTCCAATAAAATTTAACTGAGTTTATAAATATTTGTTTTTGGACTTGTCTTCTTCAAATTAAATTTTCTTTGTCAACAGGGTTCTTCATTTGTCAAAAATATAATGTAAAATTCCAATCTTTGTATTTTTGAACCTCCTCAACCAATTTCTAGCTATTTTCTAGGTACTCCGGCATTCTCTTCTCATTATTATTATTTTTTAGATTTTTTTTGTTTTTTAGTCCGAATATATATATTTTTATTTTTGGAAAAGAAAAGGTGAATTTGGGGAATAACAAAAAAATAGGTTATGACAAATGTTTCAGAGATCGGGCTACCTAACTTGCCCTCCTAGGCATGGGTAGGAATTTAAGGCTAGTAGACTCATACCAAATGGAAACCGGGACAATTCCAAGCCTATCAATTTTTTTCTAGACTGGACCAGTTTAACCAAATACAATAGGTGTTTAAAACCTTATTCAATTATTTTATGTTCATTTGTGCAAATTGACGCCTCTCTCTTCATTAAAAGAAACCTAAAAGCCCTAGGCTTTTATTATTAAAATACTATATCTTAAAAACACAATGTATCAATAATACTTTTATTGTAGATTCATACAATAATTCATTATTTTATCTACGTGACCTATTCTTTCTCACATCTTCTCTTTCTTTTTTTTTATTTTTTCACCTCAAATCATAATTTTTTTTATTTCATCTTTGTTTCTGTAAACGAGATCAAAGATATCTTAAAAACAATGTGGATTATGACTTTTTTACAAAGGATTCATGATAAGTGCAAAATATACACATGTTTTTACTCTTTTTACATTATATTTTTAATTTATTTTGACCTTATTTGAGTTTATTAGAAGTTATTTTTATGAGTTTGACACGCCTAAGAGACTTGTGAATTAATTGCTAAAGATAAGAAATTCTTCATTTTATGTTTTGGACCTAACTTCTTGTGATAGGTTTTTCACCAAGTTAGAGCTCCAGAATGAGAATGTGGGCTTAATCTAAGTCTAAATACACATGTTAAGCTTTCCAAGAAGGTATTATTGGGCAAAAATCTAATCTCATTTGGACCTCTAATTAAACCTGCAAACTCGGGCCAGAATCATAGTCGCAGCAGGATTCTTTACTTTCAAACGAGAATATCTTGAGCTTTAGATATTGAAATCAGGCAATTCAAAAGATCAAATTCATATATACATCAAGGGCTACAACTATTATGAGGGACTCTAAGTCAGATAAAATCGTTTTGAAGGCCAAAATTCAGACGCAATCTGAAGGACGAGATGAGTCTCCTGATTTGATGAGGAAACTAACGGTGCCAAGCATCCCTCTTCAGCTGAGAGTCTAACATAAAAATGGTGGGCCTTAGGACCCAAGAAAGGTTTAGATCAAGCCTCTAACATGCCATGAACGAAAGAATACACCTGGGATGGATGAGTATTGCAAGAAACCAAGTTAGAAACAAAGTCCAAGTTGCAGCAGAGATGGAATTATAGCAGAGTTGTGACAACAACAAAGTCAGTTTTTTACACATGTTCTGAGAGATTTATCCAACCTTAAGGACTAGAAAAAGAAGGAACAAATTAAGTATCATGAAAACTTCTAATTAGAGAATATTCCTGAAGAAATTCGGCAGCCAAGGGTGAGGATAAATATAGCAGAACACAATTGAAATAGGGTGGAAAAACATTCCTTTTCTGCTTTTGTCAATTTTCCAGCAACTATAAACTAAACTCCAAAATTTGGTTTAGGAGGGTTATACACCATCTCTATTAGCACGTTGTGAGAAGTAACATTATCATTGTAATTCTTTCAGATTCAAATATTTATTTTTCCTTATTCAGAATTATGTTATTGATTGTTATTCAAGCTTATTGAATTGTTTTAAGATGACATGTATATTTTCTAGTTTCTTTCAATATGTAATTGTTGTTAGGGACTAGAGTAAGAAGCTAAAGAATTAATTTGGTTATTGCAACTCTTATCTTGATTTATTAGGGAAGAATAAAGTAAGTTAAATTGTCAAGCTTTTGAACGTTTGCTTAGAATAAATGCATAGATTTTACTCCTAAGACTATTGCCGAGTGAATGAAAATTGTTTTCAATATTATATTCACTTGATGATAAGAAATTGATTAGAGAGATTTCTCTAATTAATGTACTCGTAATCTCATCGATTTCCCTCAGCTTTAAGGAATATCAAATTTATTTGCTTGACGTGAAAGAATATTTATTTTACTTCGATGATCAATAGATTTATAGGAATAGATGTGTGGACCCTTAAACTAATTTAACGACATATCAATTTATTATTTTCAGAATTATTATTTCTTGAATTTTTCATTCAAATCCCCCGTTCTTTTTCATTTCAGTATATTACAGGAAGATTAAACAAAATTTTCCTTGGGTTCGACTTGGCTTTCAAGATCATACTACAAATTTATTTATTTATGACAGTTAAGTCAGAATTATATTTTGGAGGTTCCAACGACCGACCAATTCACATAGTGATTCAAATCACTATGTGAAAACATGATATGAACCTCATGGAGAAGACAACATTTGTTTTTGCTATTTTTTCTTCATGTATGTGCTTTCTTCTCTATCACATCCCCTCTCTTCCTTTTTTTTTTTTGTAACTTTTTTCACCTCATATCATATTTTCTCATTCGTCACCTTTTTTTTTTTTTTTGTAAACTAGATTGATAAAAAAGAGAAAACATGATATGAACCTCATGGATATAAAGATTCAGAAACCCATAATCAAATCGACCATTCCCAAGAAAGCTAAATTCAAGTTTGTAATTGAGTTTGATATAATGATAATAAGTACTAAAACACCAAGACTATAAATAATTGAACTCCCACCCAACGCCTATAAAGAAATGCAAACGAGAAGCATAAACAATATCATGAAACTAGGTTAATTCTTCAAAAAATCAGAGTAGTTTCACGAGGAACCAAAAACAAGAGCAAACTCTCATACACAAGTCTTATTTCTGAATAATCAATCCATCTCTTATTATATTTTTTTAAATATAAATACAAGCTAATTAACTCTATTTATACTAGGTAAAACGTCCTAAATAAGGTTGGAAATGAAAAACAAAAAGTTCTAAAAAAAATCATAAATCAATTAGGAAACGAATTTAATTCTCTCACAGTAGCTTCTAAACCTAACATAATTCTTGATTTACCTTAATATTTAACACAATATAAAACAAAACATCTGAACACTCCTGGTAAACTTTTAGCCTGATCTAATGGTCAGATCAAGAATTATGATTGTTATGAGAAAACTATGCATTAGAAAAAATAAATCCAATTTGTGTGTATGTACAAAAATAAGTTGAATCCAAAAGTCTTGTAGGAAATAAGGCCTAAATATTTTGAATTAACTCGTTGAATATCTCTTTAAGTTTCTTAACTCTTGACCTTATAATAGATCTTATTGTCACATGTAATGGGTCCTTTAGTGTAGTTTGGACCGCGTAAGTTATTGCATTTGTGCAATTTTTGTTTGACTTTACAAATATTTTTCTCATATATGCTTTATCTAAGTTATTTGCAATAAATACCTAAAATCCAAATTCCTTCTCTTTCTAATTCTTCTTGCATTTTTTATCACTTTGTTATATTTTTAATTTTTCTCATTGCACAACTTGCCTTTAAATAAGTTTGCTTTTGAATTCAGTGTGGTTTTAGGTTAAAACTCCATTAGGTTTGTTGGAAGGTTATCTTAGTAGTGCTCTTTTCCCTTTCTTTTCTGTACTTTTTAAACCACCCCTTTCATATGGATTTGCTTTATATCTTAGTAAGGACAATTATTTTTTATTTAAATTTAGGTTTCTCTTAGTTGCTTTTTGCTAGGTTAATTCAACATTCATGCCTTCTCATGTTTAGTTATCTTTTTTCATCAAGTGGATTTTATTTTTGACTTGCTCTATTTTATGGTTCATATGAATAAATTGTTTTTATTGAGTATCATTCCCTTTAATTTTACTTTATTTTTAAAGCTTCTAGATAACATGTTCTACCTTTATTTTCACATCATAAGTTCCACCACTTGAAACATGAAAAACAAAACATTGCATACCATGCCAATTTCTACTTTTGTTTTCTTTGAAAACTATTTTTTATTTTTATCATTGTTAGCATTTGATTTGATGTTTTTTGCACACTTTTATTCAAAAAAAAAAAAGTTTTACTATTCCTATTTGATATATTGCAAAATAATATATGCATTATGCTCAATCTTTGCATTGATGTTACAGTAGCTCCTAATTACCTGCTTATGATCCATGAATACAAGTGAGCATTTAAAATTTTCATTTTCCTTATATATCATATGGTTGGCTTAGTTAATTTGTCGCGGGCGACATCTGGACTGGCACGCTTTAAATGAGAGCCTTCTAAGAGGTGTGTTGTTGGGAAAGGAAAAGGTTTTAGGTTTAATCATAAAATTATATTTAAGATTTAGGAGTTGCCACCTAACATTAAGGTTATTAGGAAACCTATGGTTTGTGAGACTCTGAGTAAGGGACTGGTTGTGCAAGGAAAAGATGTATCACCCCCAGTACACCATATCTAAGGTAAGCTGCATTGTTGTTTGATTGTTTTTTTAAGTCAAGTTTCTATTTGTTAGTCGTTTTCTAAGGTTAAGTTAACACAAGTCCAACCCAATGCAACTTAGTCACTAGCTCAGTCTAGTGACTAAGTTGCATGAACAGTGGAACATGAATTATAATTCACGTTCCACTATTTATATGTAGTGGTTCGCGGGTGAAGAAGGGAAGAAGAAGAAAAAGAAGAAGAGAGGGGGAAGCTTACTTAGCTTGGGAGGAGTTGCTGGTCCGGGAAGTCGACATGAAGCTAGTGACGGTGGTCGTGGAGGAGTCAGTGCTACTGCTTTTACTACTGGTGCTGGAGAAAAAAGAAACCAAAATGGTGGCGACTGTTGGTTTGCTAGAATTGCTGCTGCTGCTGCTATTATAAAGGAAGAATGAGAAGCAGCCTGTGGAAAGGTAGAAGTGTAGTAACACTGATGAAGGAGTCAGTGGCTGGCGTTGGCCGTGAGAGGAAGAAAAAGAAACCTTTAGCAAGTAGGAGAAGTTGGTAGAGGAGAAAGAGGGCTCCTCATATGAGGTGGTCGACTGGTAGTTATGCTAGTGACTTATGGTGGAGTTGGTGGTGGACAAGCCGGTAGTGATGATAGTTAGTGGTTGAAATGACGAAGAGAGAGGGAAAGAAAAATGGCAGAAAAACTGGGGGAGAGGCTGTTTTTTTTTTTTTCATTTTTTACACCTAATTTTCTCCTCTTTCAGACCATGAAATCCACTCTTATTTATAGAGGGTGGAAGATGGATGTTTCATCTTTAATGGTTTCAAATCTTAGCCTTTGATTCAACTCGAAAAGATCCCAACTGTTTGCTCAAAGTAGCTATCATAGGCTGTCAGATTTGTTGCAGGAAATGGTTGGTCGGGTTGGCCACTTTAGGATAGTGTTATAACCTCTGTGATGTCAATCAACCAGAACGGATCACACTGGCGTGTAGTCAAGTGTCAGGTGATCATTTTTGTGTAAATTTTGTCCAATTTGGTGGAAAATGAAGCATAAAATGCCTCTGCAAGGAGGTCACTCGAGTAGCCTCTTTGGAGAAGAAAATGAGTAGTCAACCCCAAAACAATGTTGCTTTTGTTAAATTTTATTTTAGTCATTCAATTTATGATTTCTCTCAAATACACCCTTGATTGGTTTGAAACTTTTAATTTTGTTCAATTTTTCCCTTTACAAACTTCAATTTCAACCTAAATTTTAGCGTGCTTTTCATATTAGTCCTTGGGCTTGGATTTATGCAATTTGACCCTCAATTGACCATTAAACTTTCAATTTTCTTCAATTTCACCCCTGATTTAAATCAATTCGGTCCTCATAGTTCGGTGCCTTTTTCAAAATGGTCATTGGCTGCAAATTTCTTTAATTTAGCTCTTAATTGCAAAACTTTGATTGTCTTGCAATTTTACCCGTGATTTCAATCAATTAACTTGGTAAAAATTAAATTTGGTCTCTTAAAATTCCAACCTTCTCTATTAAGATCAAATTAGGCTCCCAAACTTAATTTTCACCAATTAAGCTCCAAATAAAATTAATTTGACCCATTTAAAATATAATTAAGTCCTTGCACCTAATTAAATCCTTCAATTGGACCCAAATTAATTCTTAAACATAATTAAACTTTAAATTGGCCTAAGATTAAATCAAATTGGCCTATTAAAAATCTAATTATATCCCTAGGCTTAATTTCTATGCAAATTCTTCCAATAATGATTTAATTTGACCTTTAATCTGCATTGTCTCTTTAGTTTTGTTTAAAATGAGGTATAATTAGGTTCCCGATTCCATCCAAAATTACAACTTGATTTTTTCTACATGTGAAATCCTCCAAGCTTGCTTTGCCAAAATGCCACTCTTTATTTTATTTTTTAATTTTTTTTTATTTTGAAAAGAAAAAAGATGAATTTGAGGGATAACCTAGAAATGAGTTATGATAGTTACCCTCCTCTTTACAATGTTTACGATAGAAAGTCTTGTAAAAGACTTTAAATAGTAAGCTTTGTAAAGAATAAAAAGAAATGAGATATGATGGAATCTCCAGATCAAGAAATGATCAATCCTTCTAAAAATTTTTGAAGTGAGGGCTCAAAAGCACACTCAGAGAAAAAAAGACAGGGCTAGGAAACACATTATTCAAGGACTAGAAAACATACTCAAAGGAAAAATGAGATTGGATTTGTAAAGAAAAAGATGATCTTTGAAAAAAACCTTTTGAATTGGTATGGTTGCACTAGGCAACCTGCCTCTTGGTAGAATTCAAAATTTTTGGAATGATCAAATTATTGTGGGCGACCTGCTCGGGTGAAAAATGCAAAGACTTTTTCAAAGTGGTCTTATTGTAAAGGGTGACATACCCAGGCAAAAAAAAATGCACCAATTTTATTCGAGTGGTGTCATTGTAATGGGCGACCTGCTCAGAAGGAGGATTCGACTTTCATGGCAAAAGGATTTGGCTAGAGATGTCTTGAAGGGATAACGAGATAGGGCTCGAGAGGGGAACAAAAAGAGATAGGTCATAGAAAGCATACTATCTAGTATATGAAGGTTGGAAAGCGCACTCGGAATGAGGTAAAGTTAAAAAACATACTATTAGAGAGACAGGGGGCCAGGAAGCGCTATTCTAATATGCAAGGGCTAGAAAGCGTACTACGAAGAAGACAGGGTTAGAAAGTGCACTATTTTGATATGTGAGGGCTAGAAAGCGCACCCAAAAAGGTGAGAAATGGGGTTGTGAAGCTTCTCCTTTATGATGGTTGAGGGCTCAAAGGCACACTCAAATAGATATGATTGGTAAAGTATTAACCCATCAAGGATTATTTTTCCTAATTTCATAATGAGGACTCAAGTGCAATGCATAATGATGTATGTGTACTTACTTGAGAAATATAGGTCCCCTTTTCTTCATGGAGTTTCCTCTTGAAAGTTTGAGTCTCTATTGTAAGCTTCACTGTCTCTTTTATTCTTGCTTACTTGAGCCACAACTTGTGATCTTGACCTCTAGGAAGGGCCCAATATCATCAAACTTCTTTGCCCTCAACCTTTATCTTAAAGGTCGCCAACTCTGCCCTATATTTTTTATTTTCTTAGAAAGGGAATTATAGAGCCAACCCTATTATGTATTTTTTGGATTGTCCCCCCAGCATGATCATGCCCCCAAATTTAGGTTTTCTATGGAGATGAGGCTATGCGGAAGAAGATTTGATTATTTACAAAGAGTTATTTTCATGGAGAATTTTTGGAATTTTCAAAACTATTCCAAATACAAAAACCATTTGGACATCAGTTTAAAGCAAACTTGTTCTGAAGAAATTCAAATGATTTCTAAGGAAAGGTCTTCATAAGTGTTGAAAATTTTTGTTTTGCTTTTGGTGAAAATATAAAGTAACATTTTGTTGGTCAAAGGTGTTCAAACTTCAATTTGAGGGTTTTAGAGAACCACTCTTCAAAGCATTCATGTTATTTGTATGAATAATAGAACTTGTTTTGCATGAGAATGTATTGCCTACCAATCCAAATTGTCTGCCTTAGATTAGAAAGGACTTGATTAGGCACATAACATAGGCTTTGGCTATTGGCTATGAAGAAAACATATATTTATAGGCTCAAAAGGTGTTTAAAGGATTTCAAGACTAAGGATCACTAGTGCTTGTTTCCAGACCTCTTTTGGTCCAAGTATTTCTAGACCTTGCAAAATGGTCCATTGTGTCCCTTGGTGCCGAGCCTGGGGCTTTTCATCTTTGTTTTTTCTTCATTTAGTTTTGAGCATTATCATCATATAAGTTATTTTTGTGGTATGCTCAAAACGTTTTTGATTCTTTAGTTTCTTTCATGCCTCCTAACTTTGTTTGGATACCTTTAATCATTGAGGAATTTTTTTTTTCTTTTTGCACTTGCCTCTCAATGTGAGGTGTAATCCTAGCCAAGATTATTTTTCAAGAAAAATGCATTAGACTCAAAAGGGGACTACAAAAGACTTTTTTAGTATTGTTAAAGGACTATCAAAGATGACATTTCCTCATTTGAAACACATGCATTCAAAATTGGTAAGCTTTGCTTTCTTTCATGGGAATATGCAAAATGATTTCTCATTATTCTTTCAGCTTAAACTTGGCTTTGAAGTCATCTCATGGTGTTCAAGTTGGCCTTCAGGTTTTTCTAGGTGTATGGTCACCTTTCTAGGATATCACTTGAATTTTCAGAACTTGTTTGTTATAACAAACAACAATTTGATTTTTTTTATACTAAAACCTTGTTTTCCCAAAAATTCTTGTGAAAACATGGGATCATGCATAGTTTTTTTAAGGAAAAGGACTCACACCAAATAAATGTTGGCCAAACTTTGATTTTATTGATTGATGATAATAATACATCAAGCATAATATTTATTTATAACATCAGAGTTTACAAGTCTAGGTAGATCTTCTTCGTCCATATTTGTCAGAATTAAGGCTTCTCTCGAAAAGCCTTTCTCACCACATATGATTCTTTGTAGTTTGGCGCCCATTTACTGTGATCTTCTCCTGATGCTAGTGAGATTTTCTTCAACACTAGATCTCCTTCCTTAAATACCCTTGGCCTAACCTTCCTGTTATATGCTTTCGCCATTCTACTTTGATATAACTGGTGGTGGAAACTGGTTGCTAGTCTCTTTTCATTGATGAAGTTTAACTGCTCAAATCTTAACCTTGCCCACTCTAATTCATCAAGTTTTGCATCTTTCAAGATTTGTAGTGATGAAATCTCTATTTCTAAAGGCATAACCACCTTCATCCCATATACCAAAAAATACGGGGTTGTATTTGTGGAAGTTCTAACTATGATGTGGTATGCATGAACCGCGTACGAAAGCATCTCATGCCAATCTATGTAGGTGACCACTATTTTCTAAATGATCTTCTTAAGATTCTTATTAGCCGCCTCAACCACTCCATTCATTTTCAATTTGTAAGGGGAAGATTGAGATGCTTAATCTTCCATTTGGCGCAGAGTTCAGCAATCAACTTTCCATTGAAATTCTTAGAATTATCAGTTACCAATCTTGCTGGTAAACCATAATGACAAACCAAATCCTTCTCAATGAATCTCTTGTCTACTTTCTATGTTACATGGGTGTAAAAGTTGGCTTCTAGCTATCTAGTGAAGCAGTCGATGGCCACCAAAATGAATTTGTGTCTATTGCTTGCTTTGGGATTGATTGGCCTTATGACATTCAAACCCCACATATCAAAAGGCCAAGGTGAGGTCATATTGAAAAGCGGTGTTGGAGGTGTATTTATCTTATCACCATATATTTGACACTTATGACACCTTTTAACATAGTCTACATAGTCTCTCTCAATGGTCTACAGGAAATATCATGATCTTTGCATTTACTTTTCCATCGTATGACCATTAGCATGGGTGGCACAAATCCCCTCATGGACCTTCTTCAAGGCTTGCTCATTCTCATTCTCTTTCAGACACCTGAGTAGAGCCCTGTTAAATGACCTTTTATATAAGATTTCCTTGTCCAAGTAAAAGTTTATAGCCATTCTCCTCAAAGTCTTCTCATCTATCGTAGAAATCCCTTAAGGGTGTTTATGGTACTGGAGAAACCTCTTGATGTCACTGTACCACAATTTCTCGTCTAGGGATTCTTCAATTGTGCAGCAGTGAGCTTGGAGGTCTTTGACTTCGATAGCTATTGGTTGGATCTTCCACTAAGTAACAACTTGTGTCATTAAAGCTAGGGTGGTCAAGGCATCAACAAACTGATTCTTATCTCTGCTTATATGGATGAATTTGATCTCTTCAAATTCATTAGCTAACTTTAAGAGATACTTTTGATATGGCTTTAACTTCTTATCCTTGGTTTGCCACTTCCCTTTTACTTGGCAGATTATTAGCAGGGAATCCATGAAGACTTCAAGCTTCTTAACCTTGAGTTCTAAAACACCTTCCAGGCTGATGATGCAGGCTTCATACCTAGTCGTGTTTTTGGTACATTCAAACTGTAGCCTTACCAAAACAGGGTACTGCTTCTTTTCTGGGAAAATTATTACTCATTCAGCCCCATTTCCTAATATGTTTACTGCTCTATCAAAGTAAAGGGTCCACCTATCACTCTCATCTGTCATTCTCACTATCAGCACATCTTTATCTAGGAGGTGAAAATTTAATGTTTCATAGTCTTTTACTACATGATCTGCGAGATAGTCGGCGATTGCAATTCCCTTTATAGCTTTTCTTGTCATAAAAACAATGTCATATTTTATCAACAACACTTGCCACCTTGTTATTCTACTTGACAAGTTAGGCTTTTCGTAGATGGACTTGAGTGGGTCCATTTTCGAGATCAACTAAGTTGTGTAGTACAATATATATTGTCTGAGTCTTTTTGCATTCCACACCAAAGTACAACATAACCTCTCAATTGTCATGTACCTGGACTCACAATCATTGAATTTTTTACTTAAATAGTAAATGACTTGCTCTTTCCTTCCTAATCATCATGTTGACCCAGCACACAACCTATGGTTGTATCCATTACTGACAAATACAGGATCAGAGGCCTTCCTAGTGTTAGAAGTACTAGTAGTGGAGGGTTTTTTTACAAGTACCTTTTTATTTTGTTAAAGGCTTCCTGACAATCATTGTCTCATACTCCAGGATTTTTCTTCTTGAGCAAGCAGAAAATTGGTTCACATGTCATCATTAGCTGGGATATGAATTGAGCTATATAGTTTAGATGCTCAAGGAAACTTTTTACTTCCCTCTATGTCTTAGGTACTGACATTTCCTGGATGACTTTGGCTTTATCTAGATCAACTTCTATTCCTTAGCCACTTACTATGAAACATAGCAATTTTCTCATCCTTACCTCGAATGAGCATTTTGCAGGATTCAGTTTCAGTTGGTATTTTTGTAGCCTCTCAAATAGTCTCCTCAATACTTGCACATGATCTTCTTTTTTTTGCAAGTATATCATCCACATTGACCTCCACTTCTTGATGCATCATATCATGGAACAGAGTGACCATTACTCTTTGATATATAGCCCTAACATTCTTCAACCCAAATGCCATCACTTTACAGCAGAATGTTCTAAAACATGACAAAGGTGGTCTTTTTTTTTTAATCTTTTTTTACCATTCTAATCTGGTTGTAACCAGATAATCCATCCATGGATGAATATATTTCATTCTTTGCAGCATTATCAACCAGAACATCCACGTGGGGTAGATGAAAGTCATCTTTTGCGCTTACCTTATTCAAGTCTCTATAGTCCACACACACTCAGATCTTGTCATCCTTTTTGGGAACTACGACCACATTAGCTACCCATTGAGGATAGTGGACTACATCTAGAAATCTTGTATTCCATTGTTTTCTTATTTCTGCCTTTACCTTAAGTAGTATATTTAGGCGCATTCATCTAGTTTTCTACTTAACTAGTTTGCTTCCCTACACTAAGGGAATTCTATGAACCACCATGTCAAAGTCTAGACCAGGCATATTTGTATAAGTCCAGGAAAAAACATTTGCATACTCATATAAGAGAGAGACTAGCCTATTTCTTTCGCCAATTGTAACAAGAGTGACAACTTTTAACTCCCTCTTCTCTTGTTTGGTTCCTAAATTCATGACTTCTAGCTCCTTACTAGCAGGTTTCCAAGTTCTCTTAGAGTTTTCTACTAACTTAGTAAACTCTGTCATATCTTCTTCTTCCCATTCTTCATCACCCATTCCAAAAATATTATCAAAGTTTAGCCAATTATTCTTAGTGTAATGGTTTTGTGAATCATTGGCACTTTTAGGATTCCTAAAAGTGTAAGGTGTGCTCGTGAAAGTGTGTTGTTTGCAAAGAGACAAAAGGACGAAGACATATTATGGACACAAGAAAAATACATGATCTTATTAAAATAAAGGTGCTCATTTAACATAGAAAGTCTTGTGGCATTATAAGCCAAATTACCAACAAGACTAGAACAAGAAAAAACAAGTTTAAACATCCAACATGATCAAACAAGAGCAATTACTTTCTGAACACAATAGGAAAAAGCTCCATCTTCTAGTTCTGGTACACCTCTCCTTCAGTCAATCTTCACACAAAAGCTTTTGTAGAGGGTTCATTAACGGTGTGAATAGAAAATTGTGGCAAAACTTTGTCCTTTATTTCCACCTTTGTTTCCTCTATCCGTCCCTCTTTTTGGCATTCCAAAGAACACTAACTTATGATTACGTGTTCAACAAAGCAATCAAAAGTAAGATCCTTATTTTATATATATATATATATATATATATATATATATATATATATATATATACACACAGGTGGCCGAATCTATCAAGAATCAAACAAGAAACAATAAAGACTCATATTGAAGGATATAACCTGTGATTAGATCAGCTCTAATACCAACTGATGTGAACCCTAGCGAAATTTAATGGTATTCGCGATCCCAAGATCAATCTAACCCAAGTTTGTTGAGATTTGAATGAGCTTATCACAATGAAAGACTTGCTCCAAGGCAACAAGACTATAAACCAACTCGATCACAACACCTACACCTGGAGACGAGCAAATGAAGTATAAATTCACAACAAAGAATGATCAATTCTTTGAAGAGTTGAAAGTTTAATCAAGAACCAAGATTGAGCAACCAAAAGTCAGCTACAATACTGAAAATATCATCAAAAGTCTGACCTAAAATTATTCCTAAAGAGTATGTAAACTCCAAGCCAAAACCCTATTTTTCCTAATGGGTCTCACATAAACCCAATTTAAATAATAATCAACCCAAGCTAAAAATAGCCTAAATAATTAAAATAAACAAAATAAACAAGTCTAAAACCCAAACAAATTGTCTCCTCTCAAAATAATTAAAGTTTGATAGCCCAACTAATTAAATAAGACAAGTTCGTTGTTTCTACATTCTGTCTGGCAGCAGCAAGACCCAACTTAAAATAGATGGTTCTCTCTCGTCGTAATGAATTAGAAGGCGTGTCATATACTGTTGGAAAGATATGGAAGTCTAGTTTCCAGTCCAACTAAAATCACATAAAAATTCGATTTGTAGCTTTAGTTATGTCCAAAAGAGTAATGAAAGGTCAAACTGTTCGAATCTAGTCTTCTTCTCCCAATCCTTGTGTAATGGTCTTGGTTCCACCAACAAGCCCCTCTTGAACATGAATCAGATTAATCAAGGCTTGCTCTTTATTATTACAAATCCTATTGAAGTCCACCTTAGCCCATGTATCTTGAAGAAGTCCATTGAAAGTTTCTTTGAACTTCTTAGCCCTAAGCCTAGTAACTGGACCAACTGGAACCTCCAATGGATCCTTTAATGGTTGGATCGCATCAGGTTAGCTTCAGCTAATGGCATCCTAGAAGGATAATCGAGGTATATTGATGATTAGCTTAAGCTAATGGCATTCTAGAAAGATGACTGGGGTCTATTGATGATTAGCTTTGGCTAATGGCATTCTAGAAGGATGACCAAGTTATATTGATGATTAGCTTCAACTAAAGGTATCCTAGATGGATGATTGGGTGTATACATTATGATTAACTTTAGCTAATGGCATCCGAGATGGATAACCAGTTTGGAAATCGTGATTAGCTATGACTAATGACATCCGAGATGGATGACCGTGTGTGTATATTATGATTAGCTACGTCTAATGGCATCCAAGATGGATGACTAGGTGTGTATATTGTGATTAGCTATGGCAAATGACATTCGAGATGGATGACCGGGTGGTCATATTAGGATTATTCATGGTTAACGACATTCAAATGGATTACTAGGTTGGAATAAGATGGATAAATGTATTAGTGGTCTCGTAAAGGATGACCAGAATAAAGCACAATAAAATAACTACTGCAAATGAATTAACTATGGTCCCTACCACAATTATGGGATGGTTGGGATGTGAGAATAAGGATATTATAATTGAAGAGATATTAAGGTTGTATTATGTATGTAAGGAGTAACAAAAGGATTATACTCACTTAGACTACGATATACTTTTAGTTATATGTTGGCATGTTTTAGATTAATTATAATTCTTGTATCCATTTTGCTTTTGTAACTGGGACATCACACAATCAAGGTGCGTAGAAACCTTATTTCATGGATCCATATATTTTGCAAAGAACTACGAATTCACCTGTTTCATATGTTATATATTTGTAGAAGTGAACGTACCATTTGTATAATTACTATTCATCATTTTTGTATAAACATATCTCATCGCATTTTTAGACTGGGGATGTGATGTTTATGTATGTATTAATATGATCTAACGCGGGCCTTATATATATATATAATCGAGATATTATGAGTATATATATTGATCACTTTTATGAGATGTTGATTTACATTGCCTATGTGGATTGCACTTTACCAATGAATGGAATCCATTTACCAATCTTCAGAATGATATTGTGAAAAGCATTGAGAACCTAACGACTTATAAAAAAAAATTCACTACCACTTTTGACTTTGAAAAAGCCGGGTTTTTAGACTTTTATACATCACAGTAAGGTGCTAACATTGCACCATTAGTAAGATATTGGTGGATAATAGCTCAACCTTGAACGTACTCCCGAAACATGTGCTGAATGAAATGCTAGTTGATCCAACTCACATGTTGCTAGTTACTATAACAACCAATGCATATAATGGTTCTCTAAGACAGGTGGTAGGGACTATAAAAAAAAATTGTTCATTAGCTCGTAAGCATTTTTAGTAACCTTGCAAGTAATGAATATTCACCCTTCATACAACATGTTACTAGGAAGTAGGGGTGATCATTTTCGGTTCGGTTTGGTTTTTATATAAAAAAAGTAACCAAACCGAAATTTTTTTTGGACAAAAAGTGGTTCAAACGGTTGGCTTGGTTTTTCTGGTTTGGGTCGATATTGGCTTGGTTTTTTTCTGATTTTTTTTTGTTTGGGTTCGGTTCGGTTTTTTTGGATTCAGGCTTATAAAACCGAAACTGAACCGAACTAGTCGGTTTTTTCAAAATTTTAATCGTTTTAATTAGACTTTTTTCACGGTTCAGTTTTTTTAGTTATTTTTTCCCGGTTTTCTCGGTTTAATCGGTTTTTTTTAATTTTTTTGCTCACCCCTACTAGGAAGGCCTTGGATACATGATGCTGGCGCCGTGACTTCCTCTTTACATAAATGTTTGAAGTACATTGTCAATGGAACGTTGGTGATGGTTAAGGTTAAAGAGACTCTAACAATGGTACAGAACATGATGGTACCTCCAATAGAGAGATTGAAAGAAGAAAGGATGGGAATCTTCATGCCTTTAAGATTGTTAATACAGATTGGGTGCTAGAAAATCTGGTGCTAAGAAAACTAGTCATTTCTAAAGCTGCAAGAATGACAACTAAATATTTCTTAAGGCATGGACTTTTGTGGCTTCGCTGGAGCAACTCCGATATCAACGTTGTTTGAGACCACTTGAATTTGGTAGAGGGAATGCATACCTTTTGATCAGATCCATTTTTGCTTGTTTTGGAGGTCTGTAGCTCCATATTCAAACGTTTGAAAGTGTCCAGTCAAATAACATGGTGATTGAAACTATAATGTTGGTTGATTAGGAACAAGATGTTGTGGACATTGATGGAGAATATGAGATGCAAATGTTTGATTTTAAAGACATGGGGTTGTAGAGGGGGTGTTTCTCAGCTAAATAGGTGTGGTTGCAGCCTTTGGGTTAGTCGGAAACATCACATTTATTCGCCTGAAAGTGCCCACCCAATCAGCCAAAAAAACTAAAGAAGAAGAAGAAGCACAATACCTTGAACGACGTTATGTTGACTAATTCGTACATATTAGGGTTTTTTTTATAGCTTTAATTCTTGCTCTGTGGACGATCTCGAACAAGATGATGCCCCCTTGTTCATGTTCTAGTTTGGATTGAGAGTTGAGTTTTACGAAATAATGATGAACATTTTTATTGTCTTTTATGCGTTTGATCCGTTTTGGTTCAAATTTTCTTAAGTTTTTATGTTTTTGCAAAGTTTGATCTGTTTTAGCTTTGGTTTTGTTTCTGGGTTTGTTTTTGAGTCAACTCGGTTGGATCCACCCGTTTGGGTTGACCTAGCCGGGTAAAAAAAAAATAGTTTATCCTTAGGTTTTGTTTAGATGGATTTTTAGGGAGTTTTGAGAAGTTTTATTTTTTGGGATGGTTCTTATTCTAATAAAAAAAAACTACAAATAAACAAGGTTTTGTTTTTGTGTGAATCATACAGCCAAATCTCTCAAAAATATAAAAATCATATCGTTCAGTATTTTCATACGAAAACAAAAAATATACGTTTTGGCATGCATTTTGGGATTTAAAAATAAATTTATTAAATCCATGAGAATTTAGCCAATTTTTCAATAAATCAAAATATTTTAATTCATGAGAATTAATGGTTAAAATTTTGGTATAGAATGCTGGACCTCCAAGTGGGGCTGGTATTTGAAATATCAGAAGTCACTAGAAAATTCTTAGAGTTATTCTAAATATTCATCAATTTTAATTGAGAATATTTTTCACTGTAACATACAAATTACAAAAAAATAACTTTTTCATAATAATTTATTTGGGTACACGAGCTCATAACAAATTCTTAAAGTTAGATTTATTCATATGAATAAATCTCAATCCTAAATCGTAGATAAACCACCGATCAGAAAACCATCAACTAGGTGGAGGGATGCGTTAGGGGTGCTAATATCTTTCATAACTATAACCAGTCCTTTACCCTTGAATCTCTGATAAAACCACTATACCCGGATTTCGTAGCAACTAGGTGGAAGCTCTCAAACGACCCCCTCTTGCTTTTTGCCCACTCGCGACAGTCATGTGAAGGTGTTAATATAGATGTTGTAATTCATTGTTGACAGTGATCTTTTAATTATAGAAAACAAACAATAATAATTGAAACAAACTAGGCATACAGACCTAAGAGATAATAATCATAACCAACAACACAATAAGCTTGGTTATCCAGTTTTTTATTTTTTTATTTTTGATTTATGTTTTTTTGAAGATTGTACATTTTGATTCAAAATTATATTTTGTTCATGTTTCAGTCCCCTTATTTAAAAGTTGAGAGGGAGAGTTAAAAAAAAATAAAGGAGGAGAGAGAAATTTGTCATTGGCCACATTTTGATAATAAAAAAAAATATTGTTCTTGGTATTAACGAGTTCAATTTAATAAGAGAAATTCCATTAAGGTATTTTTTTATTGTTTATCTTATCGAAAAAAGTATATCAAGGTTGAGAAATATTTTTTTTCCTAGTTTAATTTTGTGTTTTTTTAATCGATTTAAGGATATTTGAGCTAAGAAATTGGTTTTTGAGATAACAAAGGTGTTTATTAGGTTTTTTTAGATGAAAATAGGTTGAAAAACAATATTTTGGTCCAAAAATCCAAGTTTGATTTTCAACCACCTATTTTTTTGTCAGAATCTGGGCAAGTAAACGACATATTATCCATGGTATTTTAATTTTTTAAAAAAGTGTAGATGACTGTCATATGCCATTTTAGAAAAATAATGTTAGGCTTCCAAGTTTGGTCTTCCATGACCACAAGTGTTAGACATTCTTTCTATTGTGCCGAAAGTTTAGGTCTCACCCCTTTTTATATTTTTTTTTCAATTTGTTTTCATTTAAATGCACTAAAAAATAGGTTTAACATGCAATTTTAATATTATAGGTTTTTATGGGAATGTTATCATTTTTTAAATTTATTATATGTCTAATATGAACAAAATTAAAAATAGCTCATAAATATTCAATTAAAATAAACTTTATATTTTTAATTTTTTATATAGTTTTAACATGATTTTATCACATTTATTAACTTTTTGTTCCATAATCAAATATAAAAAATCAAGACATTGTTTTAAATATTTTTTAAAAAATTGCTTTTAAAATCATGATAGGTTTTTGTTTAGAAAAAAAATACTTGCAATTAAACAAATTGTTTTTATTTTAGCAATTTGTTGTTCTAAGATTAAGAAAAATATAACACCTAAAAATGAGAGAATTAGGTGTATCACTAATATTAACAAATAATACAAATGAGTTCAAATAAATACAATAACTAACAATATAATTAAAGTGTTTAAAGTAAAGAGATAAGATAGATAATTTGCAAACTCGTTTTTAATATAATTTGATAAGCTTACATCCACACCTCAAGTAACAAATTATACTTAAGTATTGTATTCATTTACTAGTTCAAGAGTACAATAGTCACTTGATGAATCTACACCAATAATTTTTACACCACTTGATAAATTCACACCAAGATTTTTCACTTGAAGATATTCTTCTTTAAGATTTTTCACCACTTAATAAATCCATATCAAGATTCTTTCCATTTAAAGATATGTCCTTTTCAAGATTTTTCCCACTTGAAGATGTCTCCTCTTCAATATTTTTCCTTGGTGAACTTAGCTCACCAATATCAAGAGTTTTACATAACCTCAAAGGTTTACAAGAGTAATTTTGTTATCACAATATAGTAGATAATACAATTAAAAGTTCTAATATCTTTTTATTTCACAAGATAAAACTTATAGTATTTGAAGGTGTTTAAGTGTGTTGAGAATGAGAATAAGATTGAATACTCTTGTGCTAGATTATGAATGTTTAATAACACCAATTAGAGTATAATCAAGTATTGATATTTTATAGTGTTTTCTTAGAATAACTTGTATATGATGTATGTTCAGAATTGCTCATTAATTTTTCAATTAGATAAGCTATATATATGTTTCTAATAAAAAATAGTTGTTTATAGCGATTATAATCCCATTGATGACGCAAACGGTCAACTGGTTCAGATTGGTCAAGTTAATCGGTTGACAAGTTCCTATAGAATTTCTAGGTGTTCATCGATAATGAATAAATAGTTGACTAGTTCATTTGGTTATACCAAATGGTTGATTGGTTCATATAGAGTCCTAGTTTTGACAGATAACCTAGATGAATTCTTGAAATCGTCTATCTTAGATTTTATCAAATGATTTATCAATTCTTTAAAAGCATCCATAGTAAAGTATATGCATCCATTTTAATTCTGCTATTAAGTAGGTTATAAAGATTTACATTGAACACTAAAATGAATACTTAATCTAAGTCTTCAGTTTGCTTCCTTCTTGGATTTTTTCACTAAATCCATTATGCTTGTTGAAATGTTCTTTGAATAAACTTGTTTAAAATTAATTGTCAACAAAGCATATTATTATTCAATTTTTCATTTTATTGTTACCATTAAAATATATAAAAACAGAATATTTGGCTTGAAGGTAAATAATCTCTTTATTTTTATAATGACAATAAATATGTAACTTATCCATGAAAATATGTCTCCCTCTATCTTTTGCAATGTAATATATGGAAAACATTTAACAACATAGCACAATCTAAGTAATTTCAGAAATAACATGTTTAAAAATAACTTATACAATAAGAAAAATAAATTTTTCTCCCGAAATGTATGCATATGTTATTAACATGTTATTAACACATTTCTCCCCTTTTTATAATGGAATACATATCAATGGCATATATATATATAAATTCTCTCCCCAATACATATCCAATACATATCTATATCTATTCTTTCCCCCTTTACCATCAACAAAAACATATATATCATGGAGATGTAAATAAAAAAGTGTATTATGAAAATCATAAATAATAAGAAAATCATTGCACAATCTCCTAAATAATACAATATCAATTACAAAGAGAAAAATAAAAAGATAAAATATAAAGATATGAAGCATGAAATAAAATCATCTGCTAGCACATGATTTATCACATAATCTAAAGTGGTGGATAATGAGAGAGAAAATTAGCCATCATGCTCTTTATCTTCGATAAGTCACCGACGATGTGCAATTATGTCTCTCTATTGTGATGCATATCTGTTTCAAGCTCCATCAGGCAACTCTCTATCCTATTTGATCAAGTACTAGCTAAAGCCTATTCAGATGAGGAAGCAGGTGGCGGTGTCTCAAACATTTCTTTAAATCCATCATCACTACCGACATTTTATTGTTCTTCCTCAGCATATACACTTATTTTTTCCTTAGGAATCCAAGCTCCATGCTTATTTAACACATATTTTATCTTGGTGAAGATCATATTTTCTATATCCATTAACTTTGAATACAATGTCCTATTTGTACTTGTTAATAACATCTTAAAATTTTCAAAAATGGAAGTTAAACATTGACCATAGGGAGGAGACTTTTGCTTTTAATCAGGTGCCATGAACATATTTTTCATCGTAATATATGATAGGTTTATCGGACAACCTCTAATCATACAATTAATCAAGCACATGTCCATGAATATGACCTTTTCATATTGCTCTTTTTTAAGCAAAATATTATGTGCATCCTATGAATTATCCTAGGTTGCAGTAGCCAGTCTTGACTCTTAATCTTTGCTCTAGGAGCAAAATCATGCCTACTACTAGTATGCAAGATAATAGCTTTATCATAAACAAAACCATCAATTATGGGTATTTTCTTCATCTAAAGACTCTAGGTTCTTCATTTTAAATACCCAAAATATTAGCTAATGTATCACAATCAAATTCAATATGCTTATCTTGCAAGCTACTAACAATTTTATGCTTCATATTAACCCTCATGTTAGCAAAGAACATTTTAACCAATTTGGGATAAGTAGGTTTCTTCAAACAAAGTGGGGTACTCCAACCCATTTCCTTAAATATGGTATCTATCCCAAAAGCACATAAATCAAGTTTTGAGCCTCTTTCCACAACAATAGATCGATTTGAGAAAGAACTTAGGAACCTTTGAATGTTGTCACCTTGATATGAGGTAAGATCATTTGCCCTTTTACTCCTTGATTCCACTTCTCTAAGATGTTTTCTTGGTGTCGTTGCTCTTTAATTTCCAATAAAGAACTCAAAATTTAGGTTAATTTGGTAAGAATTGAATGAATTTTGAGAGAAGGTTTGGTTTAGGGTATAGGTTCTAATTTGATAATTTTTTTTATACTATTGAGAAACTGACAGTTATATTTATATTGTTAAGCAATTAGTCAGCTAGTTGGTATGGCTTAAGTTCAATTGGTTAACCAATTGAAACCCAAGCTAAGAATTTCCTAAAATTCTCTTTTGATCCTTCCTTTGCATAAGAAATAAAGCATTTTCATATGGAAATTATATCCAAAAAGAAAAGAATTCAAGGAGAAAAAAATTAAAAGCTCGGTAGTATCTTCACTACCAATCCTCTAGCTCAACCGACCACCCGATTGATCTACTTGTATGAATCTGTACCGGTTTACACAAAAAATATAATTTTCTAAATTTGAACTTTTAGAAGTGTTTTATGAGTCAAAATACACATTCTTATTTAATTTATAGACTAAAATATGGACTCCAACTCAATTCTCAAAAAGTTATTGTTTCTCAATCTGTCGATCGATTAAACTAGCCATAACAAACTAGTCAACTTGTTCATCTTAGACCTATACAATAAGTAAAAAATGTAGTATAACAGATATTCCAAGGTTCTCATGCTTAGGGAGTATACATTTGATCACTTAAATATGTTCAACTTATGTCCATTAATGTATATATCTAAAAAGATCACTTGAAACATCTTTAATATTATTAAAGCTTAAAATCCTTTTTATTTCGCATAAGCTATCATTACTTAAAGGTTTTGCATACTCAACTAGCTTAACATGATCTACATTTGAATAGCTTATTAAACTCATCTCACTTTCTTTGAAATACCACAACCTTAAATTTATAGTATTGTGTGAATTTGAAAAAAAAAAAGTTTTATAACACTAATATGAGATTCTACGGGGCAAGCTTTAAAACATGCACATAGACATATACAAATCATGATATTGTGTCTACTAGTAGTTTAAGTAGATCCGTGAATTGATCATACCTTGATATTTACATTCTTACCATTTTCATTCATATCAAGTCTTGTTGATGTTTCTTTGTGTTCCATCCCAAGTCTTTAGAGGATCCTTGATGTTTTTTCTTTAGTTGATGAACATACCATATATCTCTTGTTGAGTATTTACTATCCAAAAATCTACACACAAAGATCAAGATGAGTTCTTTGGTATCCATACTTTCTTGGGTTTTTTATTGTTAGAGGTGGTTCCGTTTAGAACACAGGTCATATTATAATTTTTTTCCTTTTTAATAGGACATGCATAAATCAAATGACATATAACTCTATAATAATTGAATTTATGGTTAGGTCATAAGATTATTTTGTTTCAACAAAATAATTTCTTAAATACTTTCGATTCTTTTTAGGTTGGTAATCTAAACATCTTTTGTTAAACATGCACCTTTGACTTGAAAGCATAGTTTTTTTGGATTTCAGAGCCTTGTGTGAATTTAGATAATGTATTGGTCAACTTTTTTACCTTTTCTTTTAAGTGTTTGTTTTCACTTTTAAGTTGATTCACTTTATCACTAACAATACAAGCTTTGTTTTCTAAATTTTCTTTTTCAACAAGTAAACATGTATAGTTCTTTTTCAATGTATTATATTTTGAACCTAGTTTTTTAAATTCATCATATAAATATTCAATAGCATCATACAACTTATCATAGGTAGGGTCGGATTTATCATTCAAAGATTGTACCTCATTTTCGCTCTCAATTGCCATGAAGAACATGTTTGCCATATGCTCTTCTTCACCACTTGAACATGAGTTGGAATCATTACTCTATATAACTTTTATTGCCCTCTTATGATGACGATTCTTTTTCTTGTTTTGAAGAAATGGACAATTTATTTTGGTGTGACCTATTTTATTGCACTTGTAGCACCTTGGAAGTTCCTTACTTAATTCTTCCTTGTTTATAACATTCTTGAAGTTTGAGAATCTTTTATTCCCTTGCCTTTTTTCTTAGAAATTTTTAGAATTGCTTTGTAATTAGGGAAATATCCTCTTTGACCCTTTCATGATGATCTGCATCATTATCATTATCATCATCAACATCATTGTGATGGATGGTCTTGAATGCCAAATTCTTGTTCAAATTTTCTTCTAATTATTGATTCTACATAGCAATCTCATGAGTCATTAGGGATCCAATAAACTCCAACAATGAATGTCTGGTGAGATTCTTGGCTTCTCAAATTGCCGTTACCTTTGCTTCTCAAGTCATTGGTAGGTACCTAAGATTTTGCTCATAATTTTAGCATTAGTACAAGTCCTACCAAGTGCATCAAAACTATTTAATATTGTAGTTATTCTTATAAACATGTTAGTTATTGATTCACCAGGGAACATTTTAAGTAATCTATATTGATGAACTAACATGTCAATTTTAAACACTTTGGCTCAGTTAGTTCCTTCATGAGTAACTTATAAAGCATGCCAAATGTCTCTAGTATTTTTACATAATGTGATTCTATTAAACTCACTTTTACATAATGCACAATATAGAGTGTTCATAGCTTTAGCATTCATAGAAAGCAACTTTTTATCATTATTGTAGTATTCATTTCTAGCTTTAGCAATCTCAATACCATATTCAACTTTAATAGGTCTATTCTCTATAGAAACTTGCAAATCATAATCAATGGATTGAAGATATATAATCATTCTAGCTTTCCAATAAGCATTTTCATTACCATCAAATAAAAATAGTCCGAAGGTAGATGATCCTTCATTTTAGAGATTATAACTAGTGGTTATCATTCTACTTAAAGTCTAAGCAAACTTTATAAATAAGAACTAAGCTCTAATACCAATTGTTGTTCTAGGATTAAAGCAACTATAATAAGTAAAAGGGGGGAAATTAGGTGTATCACTTATAATAACACATAATGCAAATTAATTAAAAAAACACAATAACCAACAATATAATTAAAGTGCTTAAAATAAAGAGATAAGAGAAAGAATTTGCAAAATCATTTTTAATGTGATTAAGCAAACCTACATCCACACCTCAAGTACCAAATTGTACTTTAGTATTGTATTTCTTCACTAGTCCAAAGTACTTGCCAAGCATTCCAAACTCCATCTCCATGTTTGTAAACATAAATATAAACCAAATGACATTAACAAATTGTTTAAGCAGGCCAAGTGGACTCCACTTTTAGATTAGAAAGTAATACCTACAAGATCTTAGAGTAGCTACTACCTTCTTTGCTTTTCTTTGTCAAGCTTTGCTTCCACAAGCTTGTTGCCCTTTCAAAACTTAAGAAATCATTGTGCTAGGCTCTTAAACCTTCACACTTGGAGTTTCTTTATCAATCTTTACTCCCTTTTCCCCTTATTTTTGCTCTAATTTTCCAAAGGGATATTTATAGGGTTTTACTATGGTTTTTAATGGATGCAAACATATATTGATCAAAGCTTAGCCTTTTGATCAAAATGAGAGGGTTCTGGAGCATGTTGTATAGTTGTGAGCTATATACTTATGCTGGTTTTACAATGGTGGTTTTGCAAAAACTTGATTTTTATAGGTTTTAGTGGTTTTCTAAACTTGGAAACCAAAGAGCTTGTTTCTAGCCTTTTGATCTTGAGAGAAACATGGCCAACCTTTAATAAGAATCCAATGAGAAGGCTTGAAATGTGAACACATAAAAAAAGTATTAGTGGTTTTGCAAAATGGGTATCCTGACCATTGATGACCAAGTTACCCACTTTTAAGGCTTCATCGAAGCAACTTTAATGTACATGTCATTGGAGACCACCTAATCTTGGTAGAGGAGAGCATATTGTAACAACCCGGCTTTTTTAAGGCCAAAATCAATGGATTTGTTTTATCCGGTTTCTAGATGTTTTTCACCATATCATTCTTCAGGTTTATCATTGCATTATATTCATTAACAAGGCAACAATCTATGTAGGATAATGTAAATCAACATTCCCATAAAACAGATTCTGAATACTCATGCCCATTATATTTTCATACTCATAGGCTTACATTACATCATATTGACATACTCATAAATTCATATTCCTATTCTAGTCTCATTATCATCACGAGTTCATACATGAGTACCGAACAACAAGTTACACAACTTGTACTTTCGTTATCCTGAGCTCATGTAAATTTCACAACATGACATCCTTATAAAATGAATACCTCATATGTATATTCATACACATCACATCAACATGTTCACACATTCACATCTGTGTTCCATTTCAATTTTCATTACTAGTCTTCATAAAAAGGGGGCGAACGACTAATTGAGTGATTAACATATATGTTCATACAGAACTCATATCACCCATAACATGCAAATATATAGTTGTTTACAAAATGTGTAAGCCGTGAAATGGATTTCCTTGCGCACCATGTTGGTATGATGTCCTTGTTACAACACAAGATAATTTCAAGCATTATAGGCAATTTAAAAACATAATAAAGCAATATTAGTGTAATGTGGTCGTGATTTCATGGACGATTCACTTTCAAATTTCCTAAAAGCGGAAGGTGTTTCAGTGTAAGTGTGTATTTTATAAAGATAAAGAGATGGAGAAATTTGCAAAAATGCATAGTCTCATTGATAAAATAAGAAGCTCAACTATAATGAAAATCATGTGTTTACATCTGAAGTTAAGATTGTCAACTTGGTATGAAAGCAAGACAAACACAAAAAGCACATTAGAAAAACATTATCATTTACTTTTTGAAGACTATAGGAGCCTCTTGGGTCACCTAATTTTAGAACCTTTCGCCACTTGCTAGCTCTTGCATAAAGGTCTTTACAAACATTTCCTCCTCAATGTGGACAATTAGTTGTGGTAGCAACTCTTCTCTTTCCACAACCTTTCATTTCTCACTATAGCTTTTGACCTTACTATCATCTTGTTCCACTATATTAATTCCCATAGTAGCCAAGCCTTGGGTAGGGACATTCTTCATATCTTCAGAGTGCATTACATAAGCAGCCGTGAGGAATGATACCTAGATTGAGGGGATGGTAATTTCTTCCTATTTCAATTCCCTTTCTTCCAGCCTGATCAACTTTTCTTTTCATTTAATATCAGCAGTTCTGTTATAGTCTTTCTTTACAAGCTTAAAGTCGAGCCTAAATCTATAATTTATAGTCTTTAACCTTATCGGACTTATCCTCTTGGGATTTCCAGAGATATGATCATACTAGAAAGGATGTCTATGCTTTAAGAAATATTTGGCTGTCATTCTTGTGGATTTAGAAATTACTGGTTTTCTCAATACAGTGTTTTCTAGAACCCATTATGTTTTAAAAATTTCAAAATCATGGAGATTTCCATCTTTACTCCCTTCAACTTCTATGTAGAAACTGCCACATTATGCATCATTACCAAGGTCTCTTTAGCCTTAACTATCACCAATGTTCCATTTATAATACACTTCAAACACTGATGCAAGGATGATGTCATTACACCAGCGGCATGTGTCCAAGGCCTTCCTAATAAAATGTTGTATAACGGGTGAATGTTCATCACTTGTAAGGTTACTAAAAACACTTACGGGCTAATGAATAGCTCTACTTCAATGGTCCCCACCACTTTCCTTAAGGAACCATCATAAACCCTAGTTGTTATGGTGTTTGATAGTATATGCATTGAATCAACTGACATTTCATCCAACACATACGTCGAGAGTATATTTAAAGCTGAATCATTGTCCACAAATACTTTGTTGATTGTGCAATCCTTGCACCTCACAATGATGTATTGAGGTTTATTATGACCCGTTTCTCTAACATTAAGCTAGTTTTTAGTGAAGTATATGTAATTTGTTGCATAGAGTTTTACGACCAGATGCTCCATGGTCTTTTGGGCTATTTCTTATAGCACATATGTCTCATTCAACACTCTTTGCAGCGCATTGTGGTGGGGCTCTAAAGTCAAGATAAGAGACATCAAGGATATCCTGGCGGGGGTTTTCTTCAACTTCTCTACTATATTATACTCATTGTGCTTCATTAGCTTTAGGAATTTGTGGGCTTTCTCCTCACTCATAGGTTGTTTATTTTCATATCTTTGATGGAATTTACAACCTTTTTGCCTTTAGATTTTCATTGTCTTTCTAGTTCTTCATATGTAAAAAACTTTCTCTTCTAGTTAATCCATCAATCTCAGTCTGAAACACTAGAGCATAACCTTTAATATTGGGAGAATTTCTATAATTATAAGGCAATGCATTATAGTTCCCATTATAGGTAATGACAAGCCTTGTTAAGACAAGCTTCGGTGGACTACTATCGGTATATTGAAGCCTACACATATTTGCTTTCTTCTTTTGGAAACTTATCATGCCTACGACATCATCCTTTTTCCGCCTTCTCTATTTGTAAAAAAACTACAAGTCATCATTTGTATCACCTTCTAGTAAAACTCTTCATATTCATCGATGTTATATCCATTTGCTTCGTGGAACCTATAAAATTGTCACTCTTTATTAAACCTGATTCATTTTTTATTAGCAAACATCTGACTTGCACTAACATGTTATACAACTTATCCATGGTTACCCTTAAAACCCTCTCTCTTTTTTTATCAAAACTCCATGACATTTACTCCACCACTATTGAGAGCATGATTAAGCAAGGGGTTGGAATTGATGTTGGGAGTATCTTCAAAGGTTATTCATCCTGCTTTGAATAATTGTTAGAGCTTCCTCTTGAATGTTGATCAAGTATCAATATTGTGGCCATGGTTTTCAACATGGTACTCACAAGTTAGATATAGTTTATACCAATATAAGGAGGCTTTAATGGTGGAAATGAAGAGGGGCTATATGACCTATGCTTAGCAATTTTGCATACATTTATCATAAGGGAATAAGTAGAGAAAGGAGTTGTTCTTGGTTTCTTTGGTGGGCTTTCCCTGGGTTGTTTTCAGCTTAGGTTTTTTGGCAGGTTGGTGGGTTGGTTTACCGAAAGATGCTTAGCAAAGTTAATATTGGATATTTAGGAAGGTGGGATCTGGTAGCTTCAACTTTGGTTGCTTTGGGTTTGGTAATTCTTTGTACCCTTATATCCTCTTTTCACATTACTCATCTCAATATCCTTTTTCCTCTCAGTAAACCCCTTCTTCTCGGTAAGTTTCGATATTCTACCAGCTCTTATCCCTCATTTTATTCTCTCAATAATAACAACAACATCCTAAAAATATTGGGCGAAGCTACCCATCAAATAATCATAATATAGGGACTTGAAAGTATTGGCAAATAGAGTCACCATCTCTTTCTCCAATAAAAGTGGTTGTATATACATTGCCTTGTCTTTCCATATATGAGCGTACTCCCTTACGGTTTCATTATTGCTCTTTTCCATCACCATCAAGCTAGTCTGGTCTGAAGCGATGTCAATATTAAACTTGTATTGTTTCAAGAAAGCATCAGCAATATCACTCCATTTCTTAACCTTTGTGTTATACAAGGTCATGTACCAGCTTAACGCAAAATCGATCAAGTTGTCTTGGAAGAAATGAGTGAGCACCTTCTCATCATTAACTTCTTGATCACCACTATGTTTGGTACCAATCATATCTCAACTACTCTAATAAGGTCATATACGTCAAATATCTCAACAACTCTCAATCTTTCCTCCTAAACAACCCACTTATCTTGTTCAAGATGATCGAAGGATTTAACCTTATGAGATCCCTCATTGTTAGATTTATTATAGTCGACACTTGAGCAAGCATAATCGGAAGAGTCATCAAAATGCTTGTTGTTTCTTGTGGTCCAGTAGCGGGATTTGCCCCTATGTTTTGTGAGTCAAGGATAACTAGAGCTGTTAGCGGTGGTAACATGATTAGCAGCTAACTAGATGTCCCTTTCGCAGACTATGCTCATAGAAGTTTCTCGAGTAAGCTAGTCATCTAAGTCATATTATTCTTAATGTCTTCCAGCTCTTTTTGGTAGTGGGCTTTAAAGGGAGCCCTCTCTTCATTCTTCATTCTTTTACAAAACCTAGTATTGTAGACTCTAACAGGGAACCTATATTTTGAGTACCTTCTATGCACATTCCATAATTTATAAATGCATATTGATGTATAATTATGCATGCTAATGTATGTTAGATATGGATTAGTTATACCCTAGGATGATATATAGTTATCATTCCTATATAAACAGGCAGGGTTCTAATCCTTTTGTAGTTGTCAAGACAATTTAATATAAACCAGTGCTTAATAAAAATATATTATACTCATCACAAAGAAATATTGCTTAAAAGATTGGGTCTAAGTACTTTTTATTAATACTTGATGAAAATTTTTACATTTGAAAACTAGTCTTCTCATCATCATCGTTAACAAGAGGAATAAAGGCAAAGCCTTTGGTTTCTATGTTCCTAAAAAAGAGCATCAATCTCAGTTATGCTTTGATGATATCAATGGACATCCTTTCCAACATGCTGATTATTGTTGGTGTCAATCATATGGTTGTGCCACTCGAGCAGTCCATTCTTTTCTTCCAAATATTTTACCTTAGCCTTTTCTTTGTCAAGCTTCTTCTCTAGCAAGTTAATCTCAGTTCTCTAATTATTGAATACCCCCAACATCTTTTCCTTTGACTTTTGCTTCAACCAACTCACTTTATAGCATCACATGCTTGTATAACCTTTTTATACTACTCAATTCGGCTTTCTAACTTAACTTGGTTCCTTGAAGACATATCAGCGCTTTCTTGACAATCATTGATATTGGTTTTCAAAGCCTTTAGCTCAGTACTGGTTTGCATCCAATGTGTTCCCAATTCTCCTTGCTATTTCTTAGCTTGGTTTTTAGTTGCCTTTTCTTCTTTCAGATGCTTCTCTAATAACATGATCTTGTCATTTTCATCTATTTATTGCTCTACAAACTTTCTCAATTTCTCTTTAGTGAGGAGTTGCTCCTCAAGGGATATCCTGAGGGCTTTACTAGCGCCCACCTCCATTTGAAGCTTTTCCAGTTATTTTCTCAACTCTTTCTCGTTGTTAATCTTTTTTTTAGTTGGTTTAATAGCTTACGAAGTCTTGATTTATACCCAAGAGTCATGGGGATGGTGACTACTCTTAGATTTCTCCACTTTGGATACTTTTTACAAGTAACTGGATCTCTCAAACCATCTAATTCCTTCTTGACCAATATCAGAAGCTTCGAGTTTTGTATGATGTTCACCATAACTTCCAAAGCATATTGGTCCTTGAATAACCTAGAGAATTGGGATAACCCAATCATTCTTGGCATATGTTGTATGCCCCTAAGTTGCCTTACAACCAAAGCGGGCACATAACTGACATATCCAATCAGAAGCACCCATCATCTTTGCCCACAACTCATCAAGCAATATGTTTCTCTCATCCACGAGGCTTTCCACTTCACTTCTTCTTGTGGGATTCTTTGTAGAGATATGAAACTTTGATCAATTTGGCCAATTTAGTTAGCACTTATCCTGCCTTTGGTGGAAGTAGACTTTATATAGATTTCAAGGAAATTCAATTAGTAAATCATACTCTTCCAAAGTAGGACACATGTCTACATTTATAAAAGTGAAGCACCAATACTTAGGGTCCTAAAAATACATCCAAGCTTTAATTGCTTAATTCTACACTAACACCTTTGTGATTTCCATTACCCTCCTATATTTATTCAAAAACTCATCCTCGTTGATATTTTTTATTTGTGGGATGAGCCTTTTCAAGTCATTTCCAAAGCAACTCACATTTCTGATGAGTGGCAATTTAATATCATTTAGTCTTAGACAATCCCCTTCTAATAGTTGTAAGGATTCAGAATCCAACCCATATCCAATAATGGTAATCTCTTTAATGCTGGCCATTTTATCAGCCCTAAGTCCTGCAATTTAATATGCTTTTTAGGGTTGAACATGTCTTAATGCAACAGAGTTTAATTATGGAACATACATCCTACAAGCAGGTTCTATGTCTTTTTACGTGAGACGTTGAGGTAAGCATTATCTAGTCTCAAAAAGGTCTCTTGTTGTCCCGGTGATTACCCTCATGAAGGTAATAAGAGGGGCTCAATAAGTAGTGAGATGGTATGTATACCAATCACTATCAATCCAAGCACTCAGCAAAGAATCAAATAGTTTCACAAACTTAAACTCTAACTGAAAGTTATAGTGTAATGATCCAGTTTTTCATAGCCAAATCAGAGGAATATATATATGTGTGCCACCACGTTACTAATGATTCTCACAGTAGTATTCATGAGTTTATCATAACAGAATTCATCTCTTAATATGTTGCAATACTCATGTAATTTCACAATACAACATTTTCGTAAAAAAGAATACCACATACATACATTCATAACATCATGTTTACACGTTCATACATTCACTTCCATGTTTCATTACAATTATCGATACAAGTCATTTCAAAAGTGTCGAATGGCAACTAGTACATTCGCTCCTTCCAAATACAAAACACCTAAAACATGTTATTACATAGTTCCTTTCAAAATATATGGACCTGTGAAAAGGGTTTTCCTACGCACTTTGATTGTGTGATGTCCCTGTTACAAAAGTAAAATGGATACAAGAATTATAAATAATTTAAAATATGACAACAGATAACTAAAAGCATATCGGCATTACTTCCATTTATAATCTAAGTGAGTATAATCCTTTTGTTACCCCTTACATACATAATACAACCTTAATATTTCCTTAACTATAATATCTTTACTCTCACATCCCAATCTTTCTATAGGTATGGTAGGGATCAAAGTTATTTCATTTGTCATAGTTATTTTAATTCGTTTTATTATGGTCGTCATTTGTGAGACCACTAATACATTTATCCACCTTATTCTCACTCAGTCTTCCATCTCGGATGCCATTAACCGTAGCTAATTATAATATACACACCTAGTCATCCATCTCAGATGTCATTAGCCATAGCTAGTCATAATATACATATCCAGTCATCCATCTTGGATGCCATTAGCCGTAGCTAATAACGATATTCAACCCGGTCATCCATCTCGGATGTCATTAACCGAAGTTAATCATAACTTCCAACCCGGTCATCTATCTCGGATGTCATTAGCCAAAGCCAATCATAACATACACTCCCAGTCACCCATTTAGTATACCATTAACCAAAGCTAACCATCAACATAACTCGGTTATCCATCTCGGATGTCATTAACTGAAGTTAATCACAATGTACACAATCGGTCATCCATCTACGATACCATTAGCCGAGGCTAATAATCAACATAACACGATCAACCATCTTGGATGGCATTAGCCGAAGCTAATCGCAACTTCCAACCTGGTCATCTATCTTAGACGCTATTAGCCGAAGCTAATCATAACTTCTAACCTGATCATCCATCTCGGATGCCATTAGCTTAAGCTAATCATGACGTACACGTTCGGTCATCCATCTAGGATACCATTAGCTGAAGCTAATCATCAACATAAACATTCCATGATAGCTTAACATTCATTATAACACAATAATAAATCCTTTGTAATACTCGTTCAAACACTCTATAAAAGTTTAATATTCACCATCACATAATAATATGTTCTTTGTAATACTCATGTAAACATTTCATATTAGTTTAACATTCACTATAACACAATAATAGATCCTTCATAATACTCATTCAAACATTCCATAATAGTTTGGCATTCACTATAACACATTAATTGATCTTTCATAATGAATTCATTTCAAGAAATTAACATTATGATAGAAAGGGTTGGAAGTCACCTACGTGTTCCTCTCGTGGAGTGTCCTTGTTCAGTCAAAGGTCCGATCCCGGTCGCACCACCAACACATCAATGGTCACATAACTCGTCACCATACATATTTCAAGAATACACATATTCACATTCAAGTATTCCATTTATTACACAATCATATAAGGAAATCGCTATAGGCATTTAAGTCTGTCGCAGAACATCGTTAGTGAAAACTGGTTCGCTGGTGACACAGAATTCGACGACGAAAACTAACTCGCTGGTGACACAAAATTCGACAGCGAAAACTGACTCGGTGGTGACACAGAATTCGGCAACGCAATCCAGTTCTATGGCTAATGTATGAAATCGTTTGCATACCTAGTCTACTATTAACTCAGAAATCGTTGCTGAAAACTGAGTTACTACTAACCCAAAAATCATCAACGTAACTCGGTTCTACGACTGACATTGAAATCATTAGCACACCTAAGTTACTATCGACTTAAAAATCATTGACGAAAACTGAGTCGCTGCCGACCTAGAAATCATCAATGTAACCCAATTCTACGACTAACATTGAAATCATCAGCGCACATAAGCTACTGTTGACTTAGAAATCGTTGATGAAAACTAAAAAGCTGTCGACTCAGAATTTGTCAACGTAACCTAGTTTTACGGCTGACACCGAAATCGTCAGCGCATATAGGCTATTGTTGACTCAGAAATCATTGATGAAAATGGATTCGCTGTCAACCCAAAAATTGTCAACATAACCTAGTTTTATGGTTGATGCTGAAATCATCAGCGCACATAGGCTACAACTAACTTAGAAATCGTTGTTGAAAATTGATTCGCTGTCGACATAGAAATCATCAACATAACCTAGTTTTACAGTTGACGCTGAAATCATTAGCGCACATAGGCTACGGCTGACTCAGAAATCATTGACAGAAACTGAGTTGTTGCCGACCCAGAAATCATCAATGCAACCAAGTTCTATGGCTGACGCTGAAATCGTCAGCGCACCTAAGTTATTGTGACTCAGAAATCGTTGATGAAAACTGAGTCGTTATTGACCTAGAAATTATCAACGTAACTCAATTCTATGGCTGACACTGAAATCATCAGCGTGCCTAAGTTACTGTCGACTCAGAAATCATTGATGAAAACTGAGTCAATGTCGTCATAGAAATCATCAACGCAACTGCTTCCATGGCTAGCGCATGAATTCCTCAGCACAACACGATCATGCTATCTATGTTTTCAATTCCATCATGCTAAATTCATCAACATACTAATAATTAATGCACATCACACAAAGATATCATTTCCATCTTATGTTTTGTCCCTCTAGGGATCATGCAAGGTTCTTTCATTATATCCCCCTCTTCCCTTTGGTCGGACACTAATGTCCATTGACTCCTAATTTACACATGCAATTCTTCATTTTTTTCACAAGTTTATCACAACAACATTCTACAAAAACACCTCCATTCACTTTGTTCATAACCATGTAATTTCTTCAATCACATAACAACATCAAGGCATCAACATAATATGGTTTTTGTTTTAGCTCTACCATGCTTCCATGGTTTACTAAGAACATAATGTTGCATTTGACATCATTTTAACACATTTCTATATAACTTCTTCAATTATATATACAGAAATTACATTATTAACATAAGTATGATTCTGTTCTTGGTTCAAGTATGTCCCTAGAAGTCTGGTAAGATCATCATTCATGCACTACTTCATTTCACGCACAATTTAATCATCCCTTCAACTTGGTCAACCCTTCCCCATGTTTACACATTCAATTTCATTCATGTTCTTTTGTAAAAATGGTTTGCACATGAGTCCTTTCATCCTTAAGGTTTTGTTTAGGTCCCCTTTTTTTATTTCTCCTTGGTTACAAGTTTTTGAGCTAAGGTGCAAGAACACTTTTCTCCCACTTTAGGGTTTTGCCCCCAACCTTTTCCAAACCATGAGATAATCCTCAACCAAGAGATGAAATTAGTCTTACCTCACATTTTTAACAAGTTCTATACAGGTTTTGATGGTCTGCTCTTCCTCTCCTTTTTGGTTTTCTTCCTCTACTCACTTATTGTCCAGCTGGTCTGCTACACTTCCTCTCCTCTTTTGTTTTCAGTCATCAACCTTTCTCTCTCTAGCTTTCTTTTACTTAGACACTCATGCAAGGGACATGCAACTGGTTAGGGGTTTTCTTCTTAGAGAGAGTGGTTGTTGTTTCAGTCAAAGCTGCTGGCCAGTTTTGGGGAGATGAAGAGTTATCTCTTTTTCTCCCTTTTATATTTATACCCCTTATAAATGAGTGGGGTGTTTGGGGGCTGGTTTAATTCGTTCTTGTTCTTGCTTTGGTTACTCTAAAATTAGTTATCCTTCTCTAAACTCTCTCTTCAGATAGGCCGGTTTGCTCCTTAAAATTTTTACTTAGCATAAGTCGGTCCTTTATTTGGATTTTTAGTCAGGTCTTACACTCCTCCTCCAGATTTTTCTCCAATGTTAATCAGTCTATACCCCTAAATTCTTCCTAGTGTAGGTCGGCCAAAGACAAAATTTATCGGGTTTTACATAGGTGTTACACATAAGTTATTACTCCCCCACTTAACCTAAAGTTTCCATGTGTGTGCATTCCAAAGCGATATATCACAAATAAACTAGAGATGCATGAAGACATTCATCCATATCAAACATACATGAATGAGCAGTTGAAACCATGTTAAAGTGTAAATAAGTAAAAAAGTAAGCCAAATGCAAAAATTTAAACACATCAGATAACATAAACAACATAAAACACACAAAACTTAGTACAATCCCTGGTGGAGTCATCATTCTATTGTAAGTGGCACATGCGGCATGGCGAGTTGTCAAGGAGTCGCCACCTAGTTATTTAGTTCAGGGTCACTAGGAGACCTAGATGAACTGGTCTTATCTAAAATTCCAGGGTAAGGGACTCATTGTGGTTACGGAAGGTATTAGCACCCCTAACACACCTTACCTAAGGTAAGTTACATTGTGTGGCCTAGATGTGATTTAAAGGTGTTGATGGGTTCTTAACTAGTGGTCCATCTATGGCTCAGAACTATGAATAAATCTAGCATTTTGAATTTATTATGGGCACGTATTCCCAGGTAAATTCTTATAGGAAGAATCCATATAGGTAACATGATAAGGTTCACCCATCCAAGAAGCCGAAAGTATTTTCCACAACTCATATATTGTGGTAAAAAACACTCTCAATTAAAATTGATAAATATTCAAAATAATTCTAAATTTTTTTTATTCAACTCTTGGTATATGAATATCAGCCTACTTGTAGGTCCAATATTTATACCAAAATATTGACAATTAATTTTCAAGAATTTAAATTTTTAGGGTTAATGAAATATTGGCTAAAGTTTTAAGGAATTTTACAAACTTATTATAAATTCCAAAAATGCAAAAAAACAAAAATTTTCTAAAACAAAGCTAAAAACATTTTTCTCTCTCTCTCTCTCCTTTTAAAACGTAATTTTTATAAGGATAGGGCCGTATGAAACAAGCAAAAAATCATTTATTTTTTAATATTTTTTTACCTGACCAAGTTGGCTCGAAACTTTTGGTTCGACCATAAACCGAACCAAAGTCCACTGGTTTGAGCTAAAAAACAAACTAAAACCTAAACAGAAATCCAAAACAAATCAAACTAAAAAAACAAAAAAAAAACTCAAAAACTCTATCAAAACCAAGAAAAATATAAAATATGAACACCAAAGAACATTCTACATAAACCCAGCAACATGGATTTCAAGTCAGATCATATATGGACAAACCAAAGACACAGACATTTTAGAAATCATGCAAGAATCAATAATCTAACATTAATGCACTTCGATTATCACTCAAAAACCATGATTTTTTCAAATTGGGTTTCAGTTCAAAATTGAAATTCTAAGATTAAAACCTACTAAAACATGTTTTTGATGAAAATAAACTCTAGATTATTGACTAATCAAATTGCCCAAAGAGTTCTGTGCAAAGAATTGAACCAAAATTGGTCCAAAATCAAAGGGTTAAGGCAATGTTTTTTCTATGAAAACGAAGAGCACTACCCACCAAAGACCTCGTTTGTTTGACGGAAAGTGGTTTCCAAACTTTTCTATGTTTGTTTGTCATTAGAAAAGTTGGTCAACGGAAAACACTTTCCAGGAAAGTGTTTTCCTTTAATTTTAGGGAGAAAACACTTTCTAGAAGTTGTGAAAAATTTAAAAATGTCATATTATTTGCTAGTTATATCAAATTTGGTCCTCAAACTTTTGATTGCCATGTATATTTTTTTTGAATATTTTTTTCAATTTCATCCCTTAGAATATGATTTTTATATTAACTTTGGTCCTCATTTTTATAATTGTTATTTTCTTTTCCTTTATTATTTTTTAATTAAAATTTTTTATCTATCAAATTTGATCCTCATTCTTTTTATTGTTACTTATTTTATTTGAAATAATTTATGAAATGATAATTATTATTAATTTAATTTTTTCATCTTTTAATTTCTTTATTTGTTAGATTTGATCTCTATTATTTTGATTATTATTTATTTTATTTGAGATCATTTATGAAATTATATTTTTTTTCAATTTCATTCTCATTCAACTTTTTAATTAGTAAGATTTATTCCTCATTATTTTAATAAACTTGAAAAAAAAATAAAACATTAATAAGTTATTTTCCAGCTTATTTTCCATGACATAACCAAACACTGGAAAATATTTTCCAATTTGTTTTCCATTACACTACCAAACATCGAAAAATAATTCACTTTCTCGAAATTCACTTTCCAAAAAGAAACTACTTTCCAACAAACAAACGGGGCCTTAGTTCCAACAAACAACATTACCATAACAAAGCATATTTGAATCAAAAGAACTAACAAATAACATCAAATCATCAAAATTGTGAAAGAGATACCAAATCCAGATATTATCAACTTAAAACAACCTACAAGTTCATGCAATATAGATTCAAAATTAGATTTTTAAACTCATATTGGTCATTAACAGAATTAGCAAATCCAGGATAAATATCAATGCTTCAAAATGCATTGCTTAAGTTAAACTAAAATAACATTATTTTACCAAGAAGAAACAACTTAAATAAAAGACTTTTATTACATTTAAAACATCCAAAAGAGCTTTAAAAAACAAAATCAAGCTATTATAGTAACAAAAGGGGAAACCACAACACTACTTGCCTAGTATTCCAAACTCTATCCTCATGTTTGTAAACATAAATACAGACCAAATAACTATAAAAAACAACACAAGCAAGCCACATGGACTCCACTTTTAAATTAGAAAGTAATACCTTCAACCTTCTAGAGTAGCTACTACCCTCTTTGCTTTTCTTTGTCAAACTTTGCTTCCACAAACTTGTTGCCCATTCAAAACTTATGATCATTGTGCTAGGCTCTTAAACCTTCACACTTAGAGTTTCTTTATCAATCTTTTCTCTTTTTTTTTCTCATTTTTCTTCTAATTTTCCAGGGGTATTTATAGGGTTTTGCTAGAGTTTTTGATGGATTCAAACATGGATTGATCAAAGCTTAGCCCTTTGATCACTATGAGAGGGTTTTGGAGTACGTTTTACAACTGTGAGCTCTATACCTTTCATTTGGATTAATCCTTGCTCAAGTTGGAGGTTTGTAGCATTACATTCGTTTGTTTGAAAGTGTCAACCCGATCAATCTGGAATAAAAAAATACAGTGATAACTGATTGAAGACAAGATGTTGTTGTGTTCTTTGAAAAAAATGAGATGTAACATTTAATAAGAGTAGATGATCTTTGTAGATAGGGTGTTTCTCAGGTGAATTGTGGTAATTACAACCCTAAAGGTGGTCGGAAATGCCACCACATTCATTCTCTGAAAGTGCCTACTCGATCAGCCAAAACTACTTAAGAATAAACTAAATAGTAGTTGAACAACGCGTCGTCTAGGCTAAACATTAGAAATTGAGGTTTTTAATTTAGAATTTGACAAATTTCACTTTAGTCCTTATTTTTCAAATTGCTTTTAATTACACTCGTATTTGCCTCCTAAACTTTTAATTATATGCAATTTCACCCCTTCCAAACCCAATCACTAGCCCCAAAGTTCAACGTCATTTTCATGTTGGTCTTTAGTTTCTGATTTTTGCACTTGGACCCTTAATTCACCATGAAACTTATAATTTCTTCAACTTGACCCCTAATTTGGGTAAATCTAGCCCTACAATCACGTGTCTTTTTCAGTTTGGTCTTTGGTTTTTGATTTTTTCAATCAAGTTTCTAATTGCCCATCAAATTTCAATATTTATGCAATTAAGCCTAAGATTTGACCAAATTAACTCTTTAAAATTACAATTCGACCCCCATACTTTAATTTATTCTAATTAAATCCTAAATTGACTTCAAAAATATTTTTTTCTTTCAAGAAAGTCCTTAATAAAATTAATTAAGCCTTTCAGAATTCTTATTGAGTCCATGCCTATCTATTTACCCCAAATAAAAATATTTTCACCAATGGGGCCTTTCATAAATCAGAATTGGGTTGCTAATTTTGCCAATTTTATACGTTTTGGTCCTCCAACTTTTTCAAATATCACTTTGGTCCTTCACCACCAACTTGAAAAATCTTCTAGGCTTTCTTCATGTATATCCTCATGTATTTTGGATTTCTTTTTCTATTTTTCTCTCTTTCTGTTCTTGATTTTTCATGGGGTCAAAAGTGGGTTACAACACACTATCTAGAAAACCACAAAACTCAATTCTCAATCATTCAAATATTAAAGGATACATTTAAAAAGCATAATAATTATACAAAAGGATCCTAAAACAATAGCAATTAAAAGAATGAGGATCAAAATTGAAATAAAAAATTTTATTTTTTATTGAAGGGTGAAATTGAAAAGAAAAATCAATTTAACAAAAGAACAAAAAAACATTTAAAAGAATCAGGATTAAAATTAAAATAAAAAAATAAAAATAAATTTTTTATTGAAGGGTGAAATCGAAAAAAAAATCAATTTAAAAAAAAGACTCAAAGAATAAAAACAATCAAAAGAATAAGCATCAAATTGGAAAAAAAAATGTATCACGAATTGGAATTGAATGATCACATTGAAGAAAAACAATTCACAAAACGACCAAGAACAAAAGGCATAAATCAATAGAATAAAGACCAAAGTTGAAATCCCTATAAATTATAAATAAATTTCAAATTTATTTTTGATTGAAGGGTGAAATTGAAAAGAAAAATCAATTTAACAAAAGAAAATAAAATAATTAAAAGAATCAGGATCAAAATTGAAATAAAAACCAAAATAAATTTTTTATTGAAGGGTGAATTTTAAAAAAATCAACTTAAAAAAAGGACCCAAAGAAAAAAAAATAATCAAATGAATAAGGATCAAATTGAAAAAAAAAAACGTATCACAAATTAGAATTAAAGGATGAAATTGAAAAACAAATCCACTAAAGAACCAAGAAAAAAAGTAGAAATCAAAAGAATAAGGACCAAAGTTGAAATCCCCATAAATAAAAGAACAACTCTAAAATTTTAAATAGTCAGTCTAAATTTCAAGAGGATCAGAAAAAAAAAAAAAAAGCATTATCGGTGACAAATCGCCTTACCAACATCATCTTGCGCCTCCTAATAGGAAGAGGATGCTATGACGATTCCAACGGAATGGTGAAAGGGTATTTTCACTGTCAAGAGGTGTCGCGTGAAGAGTGTGAGTGCCTTCCACACGTTGATGCATATGTTGCACATGCCCATCCAATTTTTGCTTTTTCATTATATTTTATATTTATTACAATATCAACTTACCCTCCACCCAACTTCATAATAATAAAAAAAAAGAATGAAGATATAAAAACGCCTTTAAATGCTAGTTTTAAAAGTCTTGATTTTAATTATGGTTTAGTTATTTGATTGTGTATTTTAATTGACTAATGAATCGGTAAAAATACAACAATGCTAGTAACCGTTAGATTCTTTAAGAAAATATCTGAGTGAAATTAATTTGTTATGTTGGTTGTTAGAAACATTATTATCTACCTAAACATGCAACATAACATTTATTGGCAAACATTTATGGACAGCTTGCTCGCATGGTCATCTCTTTCCCTACAGTTACTTTTTTCATGGACACCAACAACTTGCATTAATTCTAGTGGATAAGGTAAAGGGATTCACGAAACTCGAGAGTTAGAATTGAATTAATCTCCAAGATAGGTGGGACAATGTAAAAGAGATGACCAGGCGATAGCACGTGCTCGTGTTTCTAGGAACTGAGGCAAGTCCATTTGCATGAGCTCTTGGCATGCTGTTTTCCTGGATCCGTTGTACTAGATGAGGGTCGCCAGAAGTTGATGGTGTTTGCAATTTATTATTTATCCAGTACTCCTAACCAAATGTTGGTGAGAGCAGTAAATGGAGAGAAGCAATGGAGTGTTTATAAGCAATCAGATATTTACTAGATTGTATAGTTGGGAGATTGTGGTTGTTTTTTAAAATATTTTTTATTTAAAATAATATTTATTATTTTTTAAAAATTATTTTTAATATCAACGTATCAAAATAATTTAAAAACATTAAAAAAATAAAAAATTTTGATAAACAAGCTCTTATTCGGCTATCCATTTTTGCTGGATATACAAATACAATGCCTAGATATGCTCTCTCTCTATCTATTTATATTTTAATATTAGCATATCAAAATAATCTAAAAGCACTAAAAATAAAAAAAATTAATTTTTTTTAAAATACTTTTAAAATATGTATAAAATAAACAAGCTCTTATTCGGCCATCCTATTTTGCTGGACATACAAATACAAAGCCCAGATATACTCTCTCTCTCTCTCTCTCTATATATATATATATATATATATATATATATATTAAAATTATTATTATTTTTTATTTTTAATATTAATACATGAAAAATACTAAAAAAAATATTAAATTAATTTTTTTTCAAAATAAAAACACTACAAACATGACCTAAATAAAAACAAACATGTAAATTTCAGATACTAACAATATTTTAGTCTACTTGTATCAATATTGTCTCATATTTATGGAGTGTACTCGTGCTCTATGTGTGAATAATTCTTTTATAAGATAATGTTAATTGGTACATGGCAATGTCTAGCTAATTAACAATTTAAAATTTTACATCATAATCTAATGATTTTATGATCTCAGGTCCACCATGATCAAGTAAGTGATACATTAAAAACTAAACGATGGTTAATGGATTATTTACTTAAAAAAAACATATAGCTTGTCAAAACAAGCAAGAAAAATTAGAAAACTTAGTTTATCATGAAAAAATCTAAACTCAAGAACTCTTCTAAGAAGAAGAGATGCTAATAACAATTGAATTATAATTTATTAGTGATGAAGCCTTGAAAACTTCATACATGAATAGGTTTTTCATGGCTACATCTAGGTTGTGGTGATTGAGTTTGAAAGTGGACTTTTCTTTCTAGACTTGATATTTCTTACAATACAAGTATGCTATCAGAACAAGGGACTTGCCGATGTTTAAATCAATATATTATAGGAGGAGAAAATAATATACAAAAAAAAGTGAGGAACAACATAAAAATGTGTTGGTTGAATGAAATGGTATGTAATTCTCAACTTGACTGGTTTGGTAACTACATATATTTATAGACCTTTAACCATGTCTGTTTACCTCATGAAGAGTGATGTTGTAGGTACCTCAATGAGTAGAGCAATGATGGCGAGTGATCTTATGGTGAGTAGAGAAAAATGAATATCATTGGTGGAGAGATTGGTGTTCGTCAGTGTCTTATGATGCTCGTTATGTCATTGATGAATAAATTGGTGCTTCTACTCTACATAGAAAATTTTTATGCACGAGGTGTGTCATGCTTGCATAGAAAATTTGTGTGCTTACCTGCACAACAAATTTGTGTTCGTGCACTAATTGGAACTCAATAAATACATTGAAGTGTGTGCTTGTGAAAGTATTGGACTGTTGCGATGTCGCGGTCGTACAAATTAATAACCATAGCTTAAATAAACAAGATAGTATAGAGCAAGTAAGGGGTCGATCCCACGAGAAAGATTTATTTTAGATTTTTATGCTATATGATATGCAACTAGGAGGGTTTTGAAGTTATATATGTTATGCTATGGTAAACAGAAATTTATCAAGAAAACAAACCTCGGTCACAAGTAAACGTCCACTTACATAAATCAAAATTGATCATGGAAACGAAACGTCAATTTATACTCTGAATATTTATCTATTTTTATGTTGATTAATTAACATATCCATTGTATAACTAATCATAACCATCAAACAACCACAGTGTCCATACTAGTAATTTAATTCAATGGCAGCCTTAAAAACCAGATGAGTTGATTAATTTAGACAATATAATTGTCCGCAATCCATGTTTGATTTGATCGATTGAATGTTTTCTCTAAGATTACTAATTAGTACTTAAAAGTGTATTTTTATTAAGGTTTTATATCATCATATTACACTTAAAGTATCATAAAATTCATTAACTTGAGCATGTTTTTGTAATAGCAAGTCCGATAGCATAACATATCTTTAATTTATGGTAAATGTTCATTTTAAATGCAGGCATATCTCACAATTTAAAGGATTAATTGATGTGTTTAACTATTGAAAGTGAAAAACCAAAGAGAGGGCTAAGCTTAAAGAAAAGATATTGGTTCAATTCAAACTAAAATACCATTCGGTTATTGGATCATAACTAGAGTTGTAGCACTTGAATTTAAGTTTGGTTTATATGGATGGAAAGCTAAGACATAGACCTAAAACTTTCATGAAGAGTCCAAGATTCAAAAAGATCGTTTTCAAGTTCAAATTGTAGCAGCAAAAGAGAAGTTGGAATTTGTCTTGCAGCCCAGGCATTGTTTAGTATTCAACCCATATCTCGAGTTCTAGAAGTCCAAATGAGCTCATTTTTATTTTGTTAGAAAGATGAGACAAATGCCCAAAACTTTCATGAAGACTATCTATTCAAATTCTAATGTTAGCAATGACCTTTTTGTTCAGACAAGAAGATAATTGTTGTCACCAAGTCAAGAGGTGGCCACCCACTCAATAATTACATCAAATCAATAGTTCTGAATTTTAGCTTATAAAAGGAGGCATTTACCATATATTTAGACATCTTGGTTTTCATATCAAGATCTTGCTCTTGCTCTCTTTCTTTGTATTTTGTAATGTTCATGTTTTATTTCATGTGATATTTTCATTAATCTCTTGTTTATGCTTTTCATTTCCTTTACTATACTTAGTTAACTTATATCATGTTTATGTTCTCATGTTGTTTATTTATGTTTTTCTTCTTCATTATGTTTAGTTCAGTTAATTTTTTCAGGATGAAAAGGGAATACTAATGGTGCAAGAATAAATATAATATAAACTCAACATGGATTTTAATGTTTGATACTAACATGTTTTATATTTGTTATCTTGCTCACTCTTAATACCTTGCTTGTTAAATGGTTAATCTAGATTTGTGTTGTACAACCCTTAGTACAACAAATACTTATCCTTTCATAGCCAACTGTATGGTATAACTGATACTTGTGCTATGAAAGGAACTTGATTTGTTGTTGACATAAGTTATCATCATGAATACCTGACAATATTTACAAGTATTGGCACTACTCAAATAAGATAATTAATATGATCATGTTAAATAATTTATAATCCAATTGAAACCTCCTTTGTGTGTGGTTTCCTGTTAAGTAATAAAAGGAGTTTATATTATACTTATTTGAAATACCATTAATGGATCCTCTAACCTTGAAAATTATTTTATCTTTGTTTAAATCCTTACATTGTTATCACATCTCAAAGTTCTCTTCAACTCCTTTTCATTTATTATTTGTAATTTTATATAGTTGACCTCTCTATGGTTCGATCCCGGTCTTGCCGAGTTATTTATTAATTCGACACTCCTGCACTTGGGATAAGATATCAATCTTTTGATCATGTCAATTACTAGTCTGGATCTGCTACAATTATTAATCTCAGTTGCTTCACAAGCTTATATACACAACTCCGGTTTTGATAGCAAATTTAGTAATAGATTATTCACAATAATAACTTAGAGTACGCTCTAGCAATTAAAATAAACAATCATAGAAAATAAACATAGGATAACAAACATATTTATTCATCATATAAACTGAAAGAAAAGGTAAAAAAAAATTCACATTTCTTGAAATCCAAAGGTTTATGTGTCCTTGCAGCCAAGAAAAAGAGTTTAGTCTTACATGTTTATTGAACAACTAATAAAAAAGAAAGAAGAATGCATGATTTCGGGTTTTTAGAGGAAAAGGGCATTTTTCTTCTCTTTTTAGCCGGATCCCTCTTCCTTTCTCTCTTTCTTTTTATATCCTAGGAAACCCTAATCCCTTTTCTACAAAATAGTCATTTCCTAAATAAACAATTTACAATTAAATAACTATTTTCCTAAAAAGGAGAAATAGCCTTGCATAAAATCTTCAAGCTGTGACATTTGACTTAGAGAGCTAAATTGCTAAAATAAAGACTTGCATGTTGATTTGGATGCTTTGGGACGTAATTTGAACTTGTTTCTTCAAAAAACATGTCTGCTGGCAGAATTCATGTGTCATCTTAGAAAAATCCTATCTCTCTCATATGAGCTCGTTTTATGCTAAAATTTAGTAGGTTGATAGGTCTTCGAGTTAGAAATCCAACAAAATTTGAGTTTGAATCAAATGGACTTCTATAGCTTAAAATATTCAAGTCAGAATGGTCGAAGGTTAATAATTGCAGAATGCGAGATTTGACTTTGAAGGCTGTGATTTCCATGCTCTTTCCTTTTTTATTTTTCTTGCCATACATGTATAGAAAGGTATGGATGTTAGCTTTCTAATTCCACTAGCATCACTTCATTTCGACCTCTAGAGCTCAAGCTCTGCACAAAACATCGACTGGAGGTCAAGTTTGTCAATTATCTCCAATTTACTTCTTTTTGAATGTTACATCCAACAGTGCCTTCAAAACATAAAATAAAGAATATCAAGATATTTTATACATGTAACATAGGCAAAATACTAGTAAATATGGGTATAACAATCAAATAATATGGTTGCATCAAATAACCCCACACTTAGCTCTTGTTTGTCCTCGAGAAAGGAGAGGTGAAATCAAACTTAAATTAAATAAGTAAAATAACTAATCTCCTAATCTTCCATCAATGTCCAAGAGTACACGCATTATAAACAAGAATACAATCAAGAAGAAGAAAGAACATAAATTTTCATGAATTTATTTACATGCAAACTTCAAAACTCAATTATTCGTTGAGATTTAAATGAAATCTATGTCATGCCAAAGTGATAGGTCCTCTCATTGATATACACTCTAACACTTATGTGTTTAGGGCTTATGTGTTTAGATCTCTCAAATTCAATCAATGAATATGTTCTACCATAAGCTTATTCTTAACTCTCATCTCCATTACTAAAATATTACAAGTAATGCATGAATCAAAAGTTCTTACTTTTTTATTGTAATGGGGCTAAGGTTAAGGTGAGGTAAAAGAAAGGAAAAGAAAAGGCTAAAACCAAAGGAAATAGAGCATTCTCAAAAAATGATGTTTTGAAATAAGATATCCCATCAAAGCACACAAATGTTCTATCTTTAATCACCAATGCTTAACTTCTTTTGATTTCAAGCTCCATCAATATAAAATCTTAAGAACACAAAGGAACACTTTTATTTTATTTTCTTTTCCTTTCCTTTTCTTCTTCTTTCACCTTTGGCAACTTTTCCCATCTTTTCATCAAGCATCACCTTTTTTTTCTTTTCACATAATTTCCAACCATAATCCATGAGATATCAATAAGTACATACTCTACTAATCCTTGGCCATGAAAAAAGAAAAACATATAAAAAGTTAGGGCGTACACATGGGTAAAGCAAAGAAAAGACAAACAAGCTTAAAAGGGGCTCACTAAGGATAATATGCTTTAGGTTGGCTTTTTGGCTCAAGTGGTTAAAATTCCTAATGCCTTTATCATCTTCATGTACACATGTAATGTGAATGTAATCTCAACAAGATATGAAGCATGTTCTAGAGATACATAACATTGAAAGAATGCACACTCAAAGAATATAAAGTTGAAGGCTCAAAAGCTTGCATTGATATAACACTATAAAGTCAATATGATATATTTTCAAAGTCAATCCCTAAACTAATTAAACTTTCAAACTTGCATGCACACTCATTCATTCAATTGATATTTTCATCTCTCTCAAGTAATTCTCATACATTATACTCATATTCTTATAAACCAATGGGAGATTAAAAAATAAAACTTAAACTTTTTTTTTAAGAAACAACAAAGAAAACCAAAATTCTAGAAACAACAAAGAAAATCAAAATGCTTTCAATACCCTCACACTTTCACACAACATTGTCCTCAGTGTTGAAATAAAAGAAAAGGAATATAAGAAAAGGATAAAAATGCTTTCAATACCCCCACACTTTAACACAACATTGTCCTTAGTGTTGAAATAAAAGAAAAGGAATATAAGAGAAGGACAAAAATAAAGTAAAATGTGAAAAAGAAAATATTAGGGAAAAAGAAAAGGATTTTTTTTCTTTTTGTGCTGAGTTGCTTCCTAGTAAACGCTTTTATTTTATGTTATTGACTTGATACATCGCATGCTCATGCTTCATAGATTGCTTCAACTAACTCCACAAACATGCTCATGCTTCATAGATTGGTTCAGCTAACTCCACAAAAGCAGTAAGTTCTGTCGTCCAACCTTTATAGAAAGGTTTCAAGCGATGCCTATTGACCTTGATCACTTTGTTGGTTTCTAAAGTTGTAATTTCAATTGTACTATAAGAAAAAACTTTAGAAACAACAAAGGGTCAAATCCAATGAGAGCGCAACTTTCCAGGAAAAATTTTCAAATAGGAATGATAAAGGACTTTATCTCCAACATGAAACTCCTTTCTTGTTATCATTCGGTCATGAAGACTTTTGGTCTTTTCTTTATAAATCCTTGCATTCTCATAAGCATCATTTTGTATTTCTTCCAACTCTTGCAGTTGCAACTTTCTTGCAATCCCAATAGCATCATAATCCATGTTACATTGTTTAATGGCCCAAAAAGTTTTGTGTTCAAGCTCCACCGGTATATGACATGCTTTTCCATAAATCATCCTATAAGGTGACATTCCTATAGGTGATTTGTAAGCACTCTGATAAGCCTAAAGTGCATCACTAAGTCGCAGACTCCAATCTTGTCGATTAGGTTGCACTGTCTTCTCCAAAATAGACTTAATTTGAAATTTCAGCTTGGTCATTCGCTTGAGGGTGGTAGGCTACGGAAGTCTAATAAGTCACATGGTATTTACAAAGTAATGCTTCCATTAAACGATTGCAAAAATGAGTGCCACGATCACTAATGATAGCTTTAGAGATTCCAAACCTGTCAAATATGTGAGTCTTGACAAAATCTAAAACAACCTTAGCATCATTAGTTCGTGTGACTTTCACCTCAATCCATTTCGACACATAATCAATAGCAAGAAAGATATAAAGATTACTAAAAGAAGAAGGAAATAAACCCATAAAATCAATACTGCAAACATAAAAAATTTCACTTACAAGAATATTCATTAAAGGCATTTGATTCTTGTTAATGATATTACTTGTTCTTTGGCATTTTTCACATGATTTGCAAAAGTTATATGCATCCTTAAAAATAGAAGGCCAATAAAACCACTTTCAAGTACCTTGTAGGCCGTTCTTTTTGTTCCAAAATGCCCACCACAAGAATAAGAATGAAAAAAAAAAAAGAGAATGGGATGAAATTCATCTTGTGGTACACATCTCCTAACTACTTGATCCACACAAAATTTCCACAGATAAGGAGTGTCCCAAAAATAATATTTAGCATCAACTCGTAACTTGTCTTTTTGGGATTTAGACAAACCTGGAGGGAATTCTTTAGTGACTTTTATACCAAGTAGAAATGACCTGAATTTGTCAAGAGCGAACACCTGCAAAAAGTTTCTTTTCAGTTGTATGGTAATTGCATTGCGTTCCATCCAACATGCGGAAAGCATAGGCGATAACATGCACATTCTTCCCTATTCTTTGCCCAAGTACAACTCTTACCGTATAGTCACTCGCATCACACATTATCTCGAAAGGCTCATCTCAGTTTGGTGGTTGGATGATAGGGGCAGATGTGACATGCCTCTTTAGCTCATCATGTGCATCTTTACATGCTTGATCAAACACAAAATCCACTTCTTTGGCTAATAATTTGGACAAGGGTACTGTAATCTTCGAGAAAACTTTGATATAACGTCGATAGAAACCTGCATAGCAAGAAAAAAAAACAAACTTCCCTTATGCATGAGGGGTAAGGCAATGATGAAATGACATCGATTTTAGCTTTATCAACCTCTAATCCAAGCGAAGACACAACATGTCCAAGAACTATTCCTTGTTTTACCATAAAATAACACTTTTTATAGTTCAAGACAATGTTAGTTTCAATGCATCTTTTCAAGACTAAAGATAAACTTTCTAAACACTTATCAAAGGAATCACCATACACCGTGAAATCATCCATGAAAACCTCAATTATTCTTTCAACATAGTCAGAAAAAATACTTATCATGCATCTTTGAAAAGTTGCAGGTGTATTACAAAGGCCAAAGGGCATTCTCCTATATGCATATGTACTAAATGGACATGTAAATGTAGTCTTTTCTTGATCTTCAGGGTTAATAACAATATGATTATATCCATTATATCTATCAAGAAAGCAATAAAAAGACATACCTGCCAAGCATTCAAGCATTTGGTCCATGAATGGTAATGGGAAATGATCTTTGTGTGTAGAAAGATTAAGCTTTTTATAATCAACACACATTCTCCAACCACTCGAGATGCGAGTAGAAATGAGTTCATCCTTTTGTTCTTTACCAACATGATTCCTGTTTTTATGGGCATCACATGCATTGACGCCACTTATTTACTCTCTGTGATGAGGTAAATTGTTCCTGCATCTAATAGTTTCAAAATTTCAGCTTTCACTACCTTCATCATAGGCGGATTCAACCTCTTTTGCATTTTCCTTATTGGTTTCGCATTGTCCTCCAATAGTATGTGTTGCATACACATCGAGGGACTAACGCCCTTGATGTTAGCTAAAGTCCATCCAATAGTTGTTTTGTGATCGCACAATAACTTCACAAGTTTTTCCTCCTGTGCACTTGTTAAACCTTTTGCTATGATAACATGAAATGTATTGTTGTCTCCAATGAATACATACTTTAGATTATCAGGTAAAGGTTTCAACTCTAACTCGGGGCCCTGTAAAATAGATGGCAAAAGCTTTTTATGTAAAAATATTAAATCAATAAAGAAATTATCATGGGGAACGGTTTACAAAGCTTGCAAAGCCAATGTTGATTCGTGCATGTTTTGGGGAACACATATGTGCCTCTCAATCTCTATCTCGGTAAAATCATACTCATAGCTTTAAGTCACGCTTAATCCATCCTCATAATCAAAATCAAAAACTTGGTGTACATACTTATCAACTTGGTCATAGCATGTGATAGAATAAACATTGTTGTATAGATATTTCATTACATCATGAAAATTAAATTTAATCTTTTCATCTCCTACTTCTATGGACAAAGTATACTTACCACAACCAATTTTTGTATTGACAGTTTTGAAGAATGGTCTCCCAAACAACATAGGAGTGTTGTTTGATGAATCACAAGAATAATGTTCCATATCAAGAATATAAAAGTCGCATAGAATAACCAAACTACTAATCTTAACTGGGACATCTTTTATCACACCAAGTGGATAAACAAAACTACGATCCATAAGTTGTATTACAATATTAGTTTTATTCAAAGGCTCTATACTAAGAGAATCATAAACATGTTTAGGCATAACACTAATTGATGCATCCAAATCGCATAAGGCCCTTTTAAAACTAGCATTACCAATAACAGATGGAATAGTAAACGCACCTGAGTTTTTTTGCTTCAAAGGCATATTCTTTTGAACAACAGTAGATACAACTTCACCCATACTTATCATTTCGTGGCCTTTTAGCTAGTAGGCTCTCTTGGTAGTACATAACTCCTTCATGAATTTGAAATACTTGGGAATTTTCTTGATATCATCAATCAAAGGAATGTTGAGTTCCATTTTCTTGAAAATCTCTAAAACCTCTTTTTATTTGTCCTTTTTCTTAGACCTAGAAGAACTCAAAGGAAGGGGTGAAATTGTTTTAAAACTAGAATTCAATGAGTTAGTACTTACCTTCGGAGTGTTGGTCATTTTTCCAATTTGTGGAGAAAGAAAATGTTTCTTATTTATACTCAATTCAGTTTTTATCTCTTCTTCTTCCTCCATCTTAATTTGTTTCAACCTTTACTCTTCAAGTTCTTTCCCATTTCGCATCGTGATCATATTAACATTCTCTTTTGGATTCAATGCTTGGGAGGGCAACTTTCTATTCATTTGTGCCTCCAATTTCCCTACACTTCAAGCTACTTGCCCCATTTGCTTCTCTAAGTTGTGAATGCTTGACCTCGTTTTCTGTTGAAAAGACATGATATTTTGTTGCAATGTCACTGCATTAGAAACCAAGGTTTTCATCATCTCACGAAGATCATCACTCAATGACCCTATAACATTGGAATTTGTGAATGCAAGGGCTGTCTCGCTTGATAATTCTATTGGGGTTGAAATCCATGGAACTGTCGGCCTTGATTTCCTTGTTGAGACGGGTTCCTATAGCATAAGTTCGAATGATCTCTCCATCCGGGATTGTATATGGTGGAAAAGGGATCATACTTATGCTAGGGTTATCCATTGAATGTTCCATCAATTGCATCAGCTTTTTTAATATAATCTTCTTGCATTGTTGGACACATATCCGAAGCATATCCTTATAAGGAGCATATGCTACAGGTCATAACCCAATTTTTGACTATTTTATTTTAATTATTATTATTATTTTATTTACTGAAAAGAATAAAAAAAGTGATGATGGAAAAATAATAATAATAATGATGGAAAAACAAGTAAAATGAAATAAAGAATGAATTAAAATTTGGGTTAAGGGCAAAATGATTGGAAGTTTTGGGGTTTAATTAAACTTTAAAATTAACTTAATTAAGCTTGGAATTAATTTAATTAATCCAATTAAGGGTTTAATTGGAGAATTGATAAATTTTTAGACTTAATTAAGCTTGAAATTAACTTAATTCATCCAATCAAGGGTTTAGTTGGAGAATTAATAAGTTTTGAGACTTAATTAAGCTTGGAATTAATTTAATTAATCCAATCAGGGGCTTAATTGGAGAATTGATAAGTTTTAGACTTAATTGGACTTTGGATTTAATTAAATTAATGAAATCAGGGACTTAATTGAAGAAATAACAAAGTTTGGGGTTAATTGGGGGCATGATTGCATCAGATTAAAGTCAAAGGATTAACTTGTAAAAGGCGCCGAAATACAGGGGCCAATTACAGTTTAAACCAGGGGCTTAATTACAAGACTTTTGAAACTACAGGGGTCAAAATGTAAAATGACCATCTCATATCCCAAACGGTGTCGTTTTGAAGGGACGCTGTTCATCTTCTTCTTCACACCAGTGGCCGTTTTCCACAGTAAAGACCAAGAGACATTGCAACAGTAAATCGTCCGTTGGTTCCAGTAATGGGCGCCTTAATGGTGGTCGACCCTCAGCCTACCGCCCGTTACCACCCACTGAACTCTATATAAACAGAGGAACACCGAAAAAACAGAGGTTGGTTAGGGAGAGAGAGGGAAAAAGAGAAGAAAGAAACCTGAAATACAAAGACACCAGCTGAATTTTTGAGTTTTTTTTAGAAACCCATACCGAAAACGAGCTTCCCTTCACCAGCACCGACCTAAAACAACGAAAACGGAAACAAACCGAGAGAGAATTGGGAGAATTTAAAAAAACAGAGCACGGGGATAGTTTTTCAGACGAGGGCAGAGGAAACAGAGGGCAGGAAGGCAGAGGTCAAAGGAGGAATTCTAGCTTATTATTGACGGACGCCACCACTGATCATCGCCCGACACACTAACACTCCGGCGAAGCAACCTGCAACAAGGTAGGCTTCCTCTGCTTTCATCATTTTTTTTCATTTTTTGAAAGTTCAGTGCATTAGGCACTGTGCCAAGGTAATTAATTACCTTGGCATAGCGCCATGCACGCATGAAGCTAGTTCATGCGTGCTGTGGCCTAGCCGGGTCACTGGCTTGGGCCAGTGACCGGGCTGGGCCGGTTTGGCTTAATCTAGCCCATGTGGGCTGAGTTAGGCCCAGTCCCAAAAATAATAAAAAATAAAAAAGAGAAATAGAAGAAATAGAAAAAATATGTGCATGCATGAATAAAAATAATATAAATTTACCGGTTTATTCACCAACGCCAGAGTCGGGAGTAAAATACTAGTTTAAGTTTATATTATTTTTATTCGTTATATTTTATTTTATTTAGCAAGAAAAAATATATGTGCATGTATGAAAAATAAATTTATTTATTTATTCACTGACGCCAGAGTCAGGAATAAAAAAAACACTGATTTAATTTTTTTTTATTTACATAAGTAATAGAAAAATATGTGAATGCGTAATAAAATGAATTTAGTTTATTTGTTTATTCACTAGAGTTATAGTCAAGAATAAAAAATATTAATCTAAATTTATTTTATGACTACGTAATAATTACCAATGCCAGAGTTGGAATTATCCGTAGTCAAATATTCACTGACGTCAGAGTCAGGAATATTGTGAATAAATCATCAGAACGTACAACAATAAAAAAATTTAGCAATTTAAGACAAAAAAAAAAAGCAATGCAGTTTGCTTTAGACAGAACGTTTAAGGGGTGATAATATCTTCCCTTTTACGTAACCATTCCCGAACCATAGAATCTCTGTTGACCAGTTAGGGTTCCTAGTGACCATAATACTAGGTGGCGACTCCCCAAACAAGATATTTTTCCTAAAAGAACCAGAATTTGAGAAATCTGTTTTTTTTTCCACAATCGAGATTATTTTTAGGGCCGCGCGCGATGTCGGGTGCGACACTACAAACTTTCACATGTTGTCCATTTTCACAAGCCAAAGAACGCATAAGAGAAGTAAGATCATTAACTTTATTCTCAATGTTAGAAATACTTACCTCATTTACTTGTTTACTTGTGAAGTCTCCACGTGTGCCAAATTGTTTCGAGTTGGCTGTCATATTTGAGATCAATTAGCGTGCAGCCTTGGGTGTCTTATCTACCAATGCCCCTCCACTTGCCGCATCAATGATACTGCGATCAGTAGGCATCTGTCCTTCATAGAAATATTGAATGAGCAGCTGTTCAGGTATCTGATGATGAGGGCATTGAATGCATAGTTGCTCAAATCTTTCCCAATACTCGGAAAGTGTATCCCCATAAGATTGTTGAAACCAATATATTTCTTTCCTTACGTTGTCAACTCAAGATGCTAGGAAATACTTTTCAAGAAAAATCTTCTTCATGCTATTCCAAGTTTCAATGGAACCTAGGAGAATAGAGAAAATTCATGTCTTTACTACCCCTTTTAAAGAGAAAGGGAAAGCTTTCTACTTAACATGTTCTTCGTCAACTCCATTTGGTTTCATGCCATTGCAAACCATGTGAAACTCCTTGAGATGAGTATGAGAATCTTCTCTGGCAAGTCCACTGAATATTGGCAGTAAATGTATAAAACCAGACTTGAGCTCGAAGTTGGCATTGTTGTCGATGTTTATGCACAATGGTTGATTCTCCATGTTAGGAGCAGTGAGCTCCTTGAGTGTTTGTTGTCGTGCAACAACCATGGTGTTGACGTGAGCTTCCTTTCGTAACCTGCGTAAAGTGTTTTTTATTTCAAGATCTACATGCACTTGTCTTTGGTAGAACGAGTTACAAGCATAAATCGTCAGAAAACTCAAAAGAAGGCAACCACGTAAAAGATTTAGAGTAGTGCAATTGAATGAAAATCCTACGCTAGAAAACAAAAACTGCTTAAAAACCCTAGAAAACAGTGGAAAGTGTTCTCTATTTAGATTAGTGCAATTGCAGGTGCTAATCATAAGCCACTTTAGCATACTAAGAACCAAGTATAAGCTATCAACTATCTTGACTAAGAAGAATTGATGAGATTGTCAGGACCAATTGATTAAACGATTATCCAATCCAAAAACTCTATTTTTAGGCCACTTTAATTTTTTGAAACCTTATCAATAAATAATGCTATTTTTATATAATTATTTTGCTGGATCTACTTCAAAAAAAAAAAACAACTACTAGATTTATGAGAATTATTAACAGAATTAACTTATTTAATGCACGAGATAATCATCCAAATAATTTTTTTTATAAGTGAATTACGTGAGGTAATTATATAAGAATAAAGTTACTTTTGCATAATACAAAGGTTACAATTTTTATTGGTTTAAAATTATTATATCCAGTGACGTCACATGATTTCAATGGATATAAAACCAACACATTTGTCATGTAAAGATTAGTTTTTTGTTTTTAAATGACTGGTCCCTACTCACGACACCGTATAAGGGCAACAATTTGCATTAATTCTAGTGAATTGCTAGATTATATAAGAAAAAGAAATCATTTCAAGCTAACAGGAGAGTAAACCTTTCTACAAGGTAAAGGGATTCGCGAAACTCGCGAGTTAGAATTGAAAAAATCCCCAAGATAGGTGGGATAATGTAAAAGAGATGACCAGGCGATAGCATATGCTCGTGTTTACAGGAACTGAGGCAGGTACATTTGCGTGAGCTAATTGGCATCCTGTTTTCCTGAAACCATTGTGCACTAGACGAGGGTCTAGAAGTTGATGGTGTTCGCAATTTATTATTTTATTCAGTACTCCTAACCAAATGTTGTTGTGAGCAATAAATGGAGAATAATTGTTTTAAAAAAATTATTTTTAATATTAATATATCAAAATAATCTAAAATTATTAAAAATATTAATTTAAAATAAAAAAATAAAAATTTTTATTTTTTATCAAAAAACATTTCTAAAATAAAAAAAAAAACAGTCTTTTAATCAATCATCCTTTTTCGCTGGATATATAAATACAATACCCAGATATGCTATATATATTGATGTAAATTACCATAGACTCAGTTGTTTTTTTTAATAATTGTTTGTTGATCGGATGGAAGGAGTTTTTTTAATATATATATATATATATATATATATATATATATATATATATATATATAAATATTTTTTATTTTTAATATTAATACATGAAAAATACTAAAAAATATTAAATTAATTTTTTTTTAAATACCAAACATGACCTAAATAAAAACAAAAATGTCAATTTCATAATCTAACAATATTTTAGTCTTTTTGTATCAATATTGTCTCGTATTTACGGAGTGTAATCGTTCTTAAGATAATGTAAATTGGTACATGGTAATGTCTAGTTAATTAACAATTTAAAATTTTATATCATAATCTAATGATTTTATGATCTCAGGTCCACCATGATCAAGTAAGTGATACATTAATAACTAAATGATGGTTAATGGATTATTTACTAAAAAAAAATTTATAGCTTGTCAAAACAAGCTAGAAAAATTAGAAAACTTAGTTTATCATGAAGAAATCTAAACTCAAGAACTCTAGTAAGAAGAAGAGATGCTAATAACAATTGAATTATAATTTATTAGTGATGAAGTCTTGAAAACTTCATACATGAATAGGTTTTTCACGGTTACATCTAGGTTGTGTTGATTGAGTTTGAAAGTGGACTTTTCTTTCTAGACTTGATGTTTCTTGCAATACAAGTATGCTATCAGAACAAGGGACTCACCGATGTTTAAATCAATATATTATAGGAGGAGAAAATAATATACAAAAAAAAAGTGAGGAGCAACATAAAAATATGTTGGTTGAATGAATTGGTATATAATTCTCAAGTTGACTGGTTTGCTTGAATGTTTCACTTGGTAACTACATATATTTATAGACCTCTAACCATGTCAGTTTACCTCATGAAGAGTGATGTTGTAAGTACCTCAATGAGTAGAGCAATGATGAAGAGTGATCTTATAGTGAGTAGAGAAAAATGAATATCATTGGTGGAGAGATTGGTGTTCGGCAATGACTTATGATGCTCGATATGCCATTGATGAATAAATTTGTGCTTTTACTCTACATAGAAAAATTTTATGCACGAGGTGTGTCATGCTTACATAAAAAATTTATGTGCCTGCCTGCACAACAAATCTGTGTGCGTGCACTAATTGGAACTCGAGAAATACATTGAAGTGTGTGCTTGTGAAAGTATTGGACATCTCAAGGTAAGTTAGGATTGAGTGTGGGGAGAGGCCACAGGACTCTCTAGCCATTTAGGCCAAAGGATTGGACACCTTGAGGTTAGTTGGGAGTGAGTGAGGGAGTGGTCATTCTAGTTGGGCTAAATGACCATAATTCTAGTTGTTTGGTCCTGGACCAAATTGCTAGAAAGCAACCTAAATGGCTAGAAAGTCTAGTTTTTCTAGCTTAGAATGCCTATCCATTTAAGCCAAGCCCAAACAACTAGGATTTCTAGCCATTTAGGCTTCGGCCTAAAAGGATAGAAATTTTTTTTCGTGCACTATCATTTGGCCCCCTCCATTCCCAAGATTTTTAAACAATGGTGTTCGAAAGACTTGACCAATAAAAGTAGAAGAACGAAATTACTTACTCTTTTATACTATTGTTACCTTTTTTATGGATTTTGTTAGGTTCATTGCAAGAGGGATAAGTGTTTGCATGCAATAGTAATGAGAGTTTAATCGGTTTGTTTGTTACTCTCAGAATAGAGAACAATAATTTTTAAGAAATGGAGAATTCTTTGTGTGAAAGCAGTATTAAAGCATTATGTAAAGAGATGTTGCATTGACATTTATTTTTGTTGGAGACAAGAAGATTTCAATACAGACATAGAGATATCATGGTGGAGATTTTATTGGATACATAGAGATTTATTTGGAGACATGAAGATTTTAATAGAGATATAGAGGTCTCACCATGAGACTTTTACTAGAGACATGAAGATCCATTTAGAGATATGAGAACTTGTTTGGAGATATAAAGACCTCACCATAAAGATTTATTAAAGACATAGAGATTTATTTGAAGACATTGGGGACGTGGATAAATACCACTGCTTTTATTAAAAAGTTAAAAATATTTTCTCATGTAAGTGGAGATTTAATTTCTAGAGATTATTTGATTTTAAGTAATGCATCAAGGAAAACTTTCCCTCTTTTGTTCGGATATCACTTCCTTCTTTATAAACTATTAGAGATGACTCGATGTGATCAATATTTCTATAGTTTTTTAGGGAATAACATTTCTCAATATCATGACCATGATCATGGTAAAAGTGACAGAACTTATTAGGATTTCTTGTGTTCATCCCAATTTTCATAAGAGATGAGTATCATTTAAAATCATTTCCCTAAATGGCAACCAATACCCCCAACATGTGTGGTGGTCAAATGTGTGGTTATGAGCTTAGAAAGTGTTAGATGATCATGAATCGATACCTTGATGCTCCTTTTGGATACTCTTATAAGAGATTGATGGTGTTGGAGAGATTATGCTCTTCGTAAATGGAAACGAAGGTGCTATTGTCTATTCACACATGCTCTCTCTACTCAAATATGGTTATTCATTGCTTGTTTCATATTGAGAATATTATTAGAGATATGCTTTGGTATTATCATATTTTTATTGTGTGATGCTAGAGAGCTTAGTTGTGCTATTTGAAGCTAGTATGCTAGTGATGAAGTGGAAGATGAATTTAATATAGAGATTATGAAGGCCAAAGATGAAGTTAGGCTTAAGGTAGTAATACCACATCAAGTAGATCCATGTAATGTTTTTTAGAAGATTTTGCACATAACATCTCTCTTTTACATTACAAGCTCTAGGATTCTTCTCTTGTTCTGTTTATGTTCTCTTAGGTTTTAAAATCATCATAGTTGTCTAAGTTGATCTTCATTGAGATGCAATCTTTGGAGAAATAAGTGTGTAATATTCGACAACAAAATAAAGATTATCATACTCGGTGAATGACATGATCAAAAGATTGATATCTTATCTCAAGTACAGGAGTGTCGAAGAATAAATAACCCGGTAAGACCGAGGTCAAACCACGTGGAGGTTAACTATATAAATTAATAAGATGATGATGATGATGGTGATGATGAGTTAAAGAGGACTTTGAGATGTAAGATTAATGTGAAGATTAAACAATGATAAAAACAGTTATCAAGGTTAGAGGATCCACTAATGGTATTTCAAATAAGTATAATATAAACTCTTTTTATTACTCAACTGGAAACCACACACAAAGGAGGTTTCAATCGGATGATTTGTCATTAATAGCTCATTATAAATTATTAACATGATCATATTAATTATCTTATTTAAGTAACACCAAACTTTTAAATATTGTCAGGAATTCATTATGCTAACTTATATTAACAACAAATCAAGTTTCTTTCATAGCACAGGTGTAGGTGATACCATACAGTTAGCTATGAAAGTGCCAATTATTTGTTGTACCAAGTGTTATACAACACAAATTTAGATTAAGCATTTAACAAGCAAGGTATTAAGAATTAATAAGATAAAAATGATAAGACATGTTAATAGCAAGTTGTTTAGGATATAATCATTGAAGTCCATATTGAGTTTATATTATATTTATCCTAACACCATTAGTGAAACTTTTTCACCTTGACATAATAAACTTAGCTAAACATAATGAAGAAGAGAAACATCAACAAACAAGATGAGAACATGATTATATAAGTATAGTAAAGAAAATGAAAGGCATAAACAAGAGATTAATGAAAGCAAAACTTAAGCATTACAAAAATATAAAGAAATAGAGCAAGAACATGATCTTGATCTGAAAACCAAAATGCCTAAATGCATGGCAAATGCCTTCTTTTATAGGCCAAAATTCAGAACTATTGATTTGATGACTAATTATTGAGTGGGTGGCCACATGTTGACTTGGTGACAATCCTTATCTTCTTGTCTGAACAAAACATCATTGCTAACATCAGAATTTGAACAGTTAGTCTTCATGGACATTCTAAGAAATTGTCTTAGCTTTCCAACAAAATAAGAATCGATGTATTTGAACTTCTAGAACTTGAGATATGAGCTGAACACTAAACAGTGTCTGGGTTACAGGACAGATTTCGACTTCTCCGTTGTTGCTACTATTTGAACTCGAAAATGGCACTTTTAAATCTTGGACTCTTCAAGAAAGTTTTATGCCTATGTCTTAGCTTTCCATATATATAAAACAAACCTAAATCCAAGTTCTACAGCTCCAGTTATGATACAATAACCGAATGATGTTCCAGTTTGGACTGAACCAGCATCTCTTTTCTAAGTTTAGCCCTCTCTTTGTCTTCTCAATTTCAGTAGTTAAACTCATCAATCAATCCTTTAATTTATGTGATACGCTTGCATTTAAGATGAACATTTACCATAAATTAAAGGTATCTTATATTATTAGACATATTATTATAAAACATGCTCTAGTTAAGGAGTTATTGATACTTCAAGTGCAAAATAATGATATAAAACCTTGATAAAAATACACTTTTAAGTATTAATCAATGAAGGTGGTGTTCATTCTTATGAGCTCATACAATTATTGATCTCTTCTAACATCTGTGTCTTTTTTTACAAGAAGAGTGCAAACAAGATTTAGAAAAAGGCTAATAGTGGTATCCACTCACGTGGCTAGGAATTATTAATGAGTGCTCTTCATAATATAAATGACTCTTTCAAAGAGTTAGAGTACGAGTGTTCTTGTGCCCACTTGTTTGCACGTTATTTTATCTTATTTTTTTAGAGAATGGAGTTGTCTTTATGCATTCAATATGTAATAGAGCTAGCTATTCTGTTTTCCATTTAGGGAATAGAAGTAGTGCAAAGTTGTTGTTGTATAGTTAGAACAATATTGTAAAGAACTTGCACTTGATAAGAGGTTTGATGGAAATCTAAAATAACAAGAGTTCCTGTGGTGGAGAGATTAATTACTTTTTCAAGTCATATAGTTTCCAAGTTGTCTGCAATGGAAAGAAATTTTTGAATTAGGAGGCGTAAAAAAGGAATGAACTAGATTTTGTTTAATTTTTCATAAACGACGTCACTAATGAAGTCGTGAGAACTTTTGACAAGAATAGGTTTTCCACAGCTGCATCTTACACTATGGATATTGATCTCAAGTATGGGTTTTTCTTTATATGCTTGGTGTTTTCTAAAACCCAAGTTCCTTGTTAAAATATATGAGTCTTTGATACTTAAGTTAGTAAATATAGAAAGAGAAAATAATATACAAGACAAAAAAAAATGTGAGAAGCAAGACAAAAGTGTATTGGTTAAATGAACCAATGTGTTAATCTCAGCTTGTTTGGCTTGGCTAGAATGTTTTACTTAGTGACTAGAGGTATTTATAAACTTTTAGTCATGTTATTTTACCTCGTGATGAGTGGTGTTATAGGTACCTTGTGATGTGTGGAGTTACAGGTACCTCGATGAGTAGATCAATAATGGAGAGTGACCTTGTGGTGAGTGAAGAAAAATAAATACCATTGGTGGAGCAATTGGTGTTTGTTATGAGTTCATGATGCTTGTTATGCCATTAATGGAGAAGCTAGTGCTTCTATGCTACATAAAGAATTTATATGTGTGAGGTGAGTCATGTTTGTACAAAAAAATTATGTTATTACATAATGAATTTATATGTGCGTGCACCAGTGGACAGTGTGCGACTCCTTAACTCAAAATGTCCATTGAGGTGCATGTCCAGGAAAATTTTTGACAGCTCAAGAGAAGCTGAGAATAAATGGGAGAGAGGTTGTTCGAGTGGGCCTGAATGGCCAGGATTATATTCATTTAGGCCAAGTTTGAACAACTAGAAATTCCTTTTTATGGACTGTCAATTAGTATAATACTAGATTTATGAGCTTGTGCTACATTGCGGATTGAAATATTTTTTTATTTGTAAAAAACAAGGTCAAGAAAACACAAACGTATTATAAAAAAGTTTTTAAAAAAGTGACTCGGGGAATAGACTCGACTGAGAAAAAAATATTGGTATAATTTAATTAGATAATAAAAAAAATAACAATAGTAAATGGACCAACTTAAACAAAAAAATCATGGTAACTTGAAGGAAAAAAAAAGAACACTCAAAGAAACAAAAAAAGACGACAAAGGTAAGATTTCAACCGATCAAATATGAAAGAACAAATCATAAAAGAAAAATGACCTAAGACAACTTGAACGAGAATGTCAAATATGCAATCCAGATCATTAGACTAAGATAAGCCAATAGAAAGCAAATGGAAAAGCCGAAGTCCAATTCTAAACAAATCCAACGTAGAAGGATGAAATCTAAAAGAAGGTTAATACACACACACACAAATTTCAATCACAAAGAGGTGAAACCTTACTACTCCAAACTGACATTTCCAAATCAAACACAGTAGTTCCTAGAGTTATCCAATAGAAAGATGTAACCCTTTCAAAAGATTTGATCCTCAAAGGAGCAACATAACCAGAACCATAACAACTACCAAAACCAAATGTTCAAATTAAAGAGATAACCCAGTATACAGATGGAAAAGTTAAATTATCTTTCCATCGACATTCAACTAGTTCTCGATTTTTGAATGTATCCTCCTCATCCAACACTATAAATCTAAGATGAGTTTCCAAAATCTCTTCTGTCATAAACATACCATACCAAACGAATCCACCCAGAAAATCAACCTTTTTTTTTGGATCAAAATGTAAAGAAAATCAACCTTTGATATAACTAGTACTAGCTTCCGAAATGCAAATTACACTACAAATATACCAAACCTTTATATACAAACCCTGAACAACAATCCCCTCCAACCAAACACAACTCCAAAGAAAAAGTGAATTTTTCAAAGCCATAAAAGACCATCTTTGACAAATTAAGACCTCAACCCTAATCGTGTCTGACACCCCCCAAGTTAGTAACAATCCTTCAACCTCCACAAACCAAATAAACACCATTCAGAATAAACAAACAAATCAAGTCCAAACCTAAGATGATGATATTTTCCAAGAAACAAATCATGAGATTAGTAAGCTCCTCTGGAAAAGCCCCTAATCCCTTACTGCCCTAGACATATCCATCCAAAATGAACCTACCATTATCAACCAACACAAATACAATGCCTCCTCTCTTTATGAATGGAATCTAGATAGAATGTCAGAATACCACATCCTTAACACCCTCCAACAAATGATCATGGCAACAAAGGCATACAAAACCCAAACTGGTACTCCATATAAAGCCATAGCCGAACTTCTTATAGCTAGTTTCTCTAGCCAGTTAAAAGGATGGTGGGATTATCATCTCACCAAAGCCGAACACCTCCAAATCCTAAATGATATAATGTTAAAGGGTGAAATCGGAAAAAATATCAATTTAAAAAACAACAAAAAACAACTAATAAAAAAACTCAAGATAACTCGAGTTAGTTTGAAATTTCTTAAAAAATCCTATAAAAAATAGATAATGAAGTCCTAGACCCAGGTTGAACCAAAAAACTTGATGCTCAACCACTTTAATATTGAAGGATGGAATCAAAAAAAAATAATTTCAATAAAAAATTAGTAAAAGAAAATTCAACAAAAAATGACAAATAAAAAGATCCAAAATAACCCGAGTCATTTTCTAAATCAACAAAAAAAATATACAAATAGAAAATAAATAAAATAACAGAGACTCCTATTGGATAAATATATAAGGACAACTGAAAAAACATGAGTTTAAAGAGGAAAAAAAAAGCAAATTTAGGCGAACCTTTTAAATCTCAGTTAGTCTCTAAAACTCACAACTCATGAAATCCTAGACCCGAACTCAATCAAGAAGCTCAATTCCCAACTAATTTAATGTTTAAAGATGAAATTGAAAAAAAATATATGAATTTTTTAAAAAAATCAAAGTAAAAAACATAGTAGCTAAAAGAATTGAGATCAAATTGGATAGGAAAAAAAAACTAAGGAGAATGAAATTGTAAAAAAAAAATTATCTTAAATAAAAAAATAAAAAAAATAAGGACTAAATTTAAAAGATTAATAAATCCAAGGGGGATTAGATTGAAAAAGAATTCTAATTTTATAAATTATTAAAATAAGTATTTCAAATATTGAAGGAAGAAATCGAAAAGAGAACATCAATTTTTAAAAAAAAATTAACAAAGAACAAAAAATAAGATGACCATAAATAACTTGGGTCATTTTAAAAATTAATGTAAAATTCTATAGAAAAATAAATAAATAAGTAAAAATAATGGAGCTCAGTTTCAAATTGAATAAATGAATTAAACTTAAAAAAAAGTGCCTAAACGAATGGGTAAAAAACGAAGCAAACACAAGCAAACCTCCTCAATTTAGACTAATCTCTTAAACTCATAGCCCATGAAATCCTAGATCCAGGCTCAACTAAGAAGCTCAATCTCCAACTAATTTAATGTTCAATGATAAAATAAATAAAAAATCAATTTAAATTTTTTTTGAAATAAAAAAATAACAATAAAAAGTATGGGGATTAAATTTGATACAAAAAAAATTTGAGGATGGAATTGTAAAAAAAATCAACTTAAAAATTATTTCAAATAAAACAAACAAAGATGATAAGTTTGAAAGGTTAAAAAAATGAAAGGGGATGAACTTGAAAAAGAATTCTAATTCTATAAATTATTACAAATAAAACAATTAGTAATCAAAAGAAAAATAATCTGAATCTAAAGAGAAAACAAATTCAAGGGGTTGCTTTGAAATTTTCAAGAGACATCATTAAAATCAAGACAGAGAGAAAAAGAAAAATAAAAAGAAAACACCATCGACGCCAAATTGGAAGGCTGCTTGGAACACACGTCGCCTTATCATGAAAACTCAAATTAGACAACTTGGGTTATTCTAACAAACCTCCAAGTCACATTAACCCTATAGAAGGGAAAAGTAAATAAAAATATTATGAAGTTAAATTTTCAATCATCCCAATATTAAAAAATAAAATTAACAAAAACAAATTTGAAAAAAAATCATAACAAAAATTCAATAGCAAAAAAAAAAGAGCAAAACATTGTGGATTACCAAGTTTAATTAAAAAAAAAACATTCCACCTAACCCATAAACTGGGGCAAGTTAAATTACCTTAGTAAACTCGCAAACCATACTAAATCTATTAAAAAATAAAAAGAAAAAAATATTTTTTAAAAGAAATGAGAGACAATTTGAGAATATGATAAAAAGAAATGAGGCAACAACAATAAAAATAATTTTAAAAAAATATTGCCCTAGGCAAAGCTGGGGAAAAAAAAATAAGACAAAAAAAAAATGTTAACCCCTGTTAACTTTTCAAACTTGTGACCAAAGTCATCAGACCGAAAGTACTATACATGAAAAGATTATGAAGTCCAATCCCCATGAAATGAAACATTGAAGGATTAAACAAAAAAATTATAAAAATATAAAAAATAGCAATTAAAATAATGAGAGTCAAAATCAAAATAAAAAAATAAATTAAAGGGCAATAACAAATTTTTAATTTGAGAGTTAAATTGAAAAAAATAAAAACATTAACAAAAGAAAAAAAATTAAAAGAATGAGTTTCAAAATGAAAAAAAAAATTATAAATTGGATTGGATGGTGAAATTAAAAACAATCTAGCTTTTATAAATGGGTTACGAAAAAAAATCAGAAATCTAATGAACAAGGATGAAGTTGAAAATATCAATACATGATAAAACAAATTAAACATGTAGAATTTTTCAACATGTTTTTTTACATAAAAAAATCTTAAAATGTAAATTACAAAACTTATGTGTGTGTGTATAATTAAACAAATCATGAACTATTGTGTAAAGAAATTAAAAAAGAAGAAGTTATTAGCAATAAATAAATAAAAATTTGAAAAAACTAAGAGACAAATATAGATTAAGATATTTAATATTGCAATCCAAGTAATTTACCTAGTTGTGTTTAATAAATTTGTTTATTAAAATCAGTTTGTAATAGAAATTGACATACATATAAAATTTATTGAATACAATAAAAAAAAAAAAATATACTATGCAAGGCTGCACATATTAAAGATATTATAAAAATAATTTTTTATTTTTAAAAATAAATGTAATATATAAAAAATAAAAAAAAACATTACAAGTGAATTATACTAAATTTTCAAGAATTAAACACATTCAATATAATTAAAAAATAATTGTTATTTAAAAAAAGCTAAGTAAGAAAAGAAAATCACAGAGAAGTAAAATACAAACTTAAAAATTATTTTAAAAAACATATAAAAAAAGGTTTAAATTAATATATATATATAAAGAACAAAGTTAGGCCAAGCCCTGTATGTGAATAAAGCATGTGGGCCTTTATTTTTTTTATATAAGTTAATGGGACGGACGACATGTCTCCATCTCAATTCAGCTTGAAAAAATAAATGACGTGTCATTTTGAATTCTAGATCCCGACTACTATGTTGGTCAAAAAATTAAGGTGGCCGGTTTTTTCTTGTAAAAACTTATTTTTAACTCACTTTAAACTCAAAATACCTAGAAAATATCTTAAGAACCTTGTTAAATCAATTTATAACCTTCAAAAACACAAAAACCGCTTCGAGATTTAAAATCAACTCGAAATCAAAAATCTTCTTGGCTTATATATGTGTTTTAGGCACTTTTAAGATTTTTTTTTAAATCTAATTTAAAAAATACCATTTTGGTGCCTAGAATCATTGCAACAACTTTCTCTCTTTAAACTGGAATCAGACGATCCCCTCTATTTCTTCCCACCCAAAAAAGGACTGAAAATGATGAAAATAAATTAGAGGAATTGTTCACCTAATAGCTGAAAAAGATGGGGGACTCAAATACACTTTTCAAACAAATTTTAAAAGCCATCATCTATTTTACCTGTGTTTTTCACTTCAGTTCTTTGATTTTTAATTCAATCTTCTCTTTAAAAAAAAAAAAAAACATGCAATTGGACGCTAATTGGAAGCTAAATAAAAGCTCAATTATGAAAAAAAAGTTTAAAAATAAAATTAAAAATTAAAAATAATCATTTCTTCAATTCATAGTATCTATAAGAAGATAAACAGTGATTTAAGTTATAGTAAAAAAATCCACATTTTTTAATTTTATACTTAATAAAAAGGAATGATAACAACATATTACACACAACAATGTTGAAGTTGTGATTGAAGTTTGAAAAAATAAAATCCACAAGTTGAAGTTTGAAAAAATAAAATCCACAAGCTTGCAATTGGGCAGCCGTACTAATGAGCTTAAATTGAATCATGCGTGGTTTTAAGAATATGGTTGACGAAGTGCAAAACCTAATTGTACAGGTGTGCACTACAATAAAGTTTTTTTGCTAGGTGGCATCTTCGTATTAATGTGGTTGTTGGACATGGTACACTATCGAAGCTTTACATTAAAAAAAAAAAAAAAAAAAAAAAAAAAAAAAAAAAAACCCTCCCAGCTCTAACTGAGGAGTACATCATAAATTATTTCCTATTATTTCAAGAAAAAAAATTAATTAATCTCTCTTGCTTTATAAATTAATTATTTAATCACTTATCATTGTTAATCATGCTTAATTTTATATTAATTTATTTCAAAAAATACCTACTTCTCTCATCATTCATCAATCTTTCCATAGCATCTATTTTTTTCCTCTTTTATTAAAAAAAAAATAGAAAAGAACAAAAAATAGATTAAAAAAAGTAAATAATTACTTTTTTTTAGGAAGTGGACTAATTATTTCTTCTTTTTTTCAAAATTAAAACGATTAATTTATAATTTACCCAGCTCTAACTTCACTGAGCGGCAATACTGTTATTAAAAAAAAAATATATTACTCATCAATAATTATAACGCTAAATGAAATATTACTCATCGTCTATATATACACGGGCACGACCTCCCTACAAGTAAGGAAACAAAGATAAGTAGTAGCAGTGAAGTGATGGCTTCTCGGCCTGGAATTCTCACAGACTGGCCATGGAAACCTCTTGGAAGCTTCAAGGTCTTATGGAAATCCCTCTCTTATCTCTCTCTCGCTCCTTTTCCTTCTCGTTAATATCTGATAACATACGTAGAGTAACTCATTTTCGTGCAAACAACGTTAATATATCATAAACAAAAGCAATAATACTAACTATATATCTTTGTTTTGTTTGTGGTGTTCAATATTGCAGCATGTAATATTGGCTCCTTGGGTCATTCACAGCACCTACTCCTTCATGATTAAAGATGGAAAAGATCTCTCAACCTTTCTCGCATTCCCGCTTCTGTTGTGGAGAATGCTTCACAACCAGTTATGGATCAGTCTGTCCCGTTATAGAACAGCCAAAGGAAATAACAGGATTATCGACAAAGCCATTGAATTTGACCAAGTTGATAGAGAAAGCAGCTGGTATTTGTGTGTGTGTGTGTGTGTTAAATAATTTCATGCATTAATTTCCACTCTAGTGCTTGTGAAGTTTCTGATACTAAAGGATTTTCTGGATGGATACCTGCAGGGATGACCAAATATTGTTCAATGGAATTTTATTCTACGTTGGTATCCATACAATTCCAGGAGCTAGCCATCTCCCCGTGTGGAGGTTAGATGGTGTAATTATAACAGCTCTGATTCATATGGGTCCGGTGGAATTTCTGTATTATTGGCTTCATCGACTTCTTCATCACCACTATCTCTACTCTCGCTATCATTCCCATCACCATTCCTCCATTGTCACAGAGCCCATTACGTGTAAGAGTGATCCAACATGATTAGACCTCATGATCTTAATATAAACATATCTTGATATAACATATATCTCACTAGTTCATAGAAACATATTTTAAATAATTTATGTAAATCAAATCTCCATCCATCTAAGTTGTCTCATAACATCCCCCGAATATATTTAAAATATATTAAGAGTCTTGCATTTGAATAATTATTAATAATGTTGTGTGATCGTTAATAAACTTAGTTTAATCGACCTCTCATAAAAGGTTTTAAGTCGGAATACTAATTTTTACAATAATGGAAGAAAAATCTTGTGTGTGATTGAGGGGGAACGTAGACCAATATTCTCCATTGATATTAGCAATACATGACGATATACTGCAGGTACTTGTAATTACTACTTGACATTATCTTCTTTTTTGACATGTGCATCGCAGCTGTGATTCATCCATTCGCCGAGCACATATCCTACTTCATGCTATTTGCAATACCATTGATAACGACTATTTTGACCGGGACAGCCTCTGTAGCATCCTTTGCTGGTTATGTCACTTACATTGACGTGATGAACAACATGGGTCACTGCAACTTTGAACTCGTTCCCAAATGGCTCTTCACCATTTTCCGCCCTCTCAAGTACCTCATGTACACCCCATCGTAAGTCTTGATTTCTTGCAATTTCAATTATTAATTATTCTCACCAGCCTAGCTCCTTTTCTTTTTATTAATGGGATTTCTTTCAGACTTGTGAACAAAAAGCATGATTGTTATGAAAGATTATAGGAAAATGATTCATCTCATCTTACATAAACAAGAAAATATATATATATATATATATATATATACACCGTCGTCTATGGAAAATATACTGCTAATTATTTAGCATCTAATATGGCTGCAGGTTCCACTCTCTTCACCACACTCAATTCAGAACCAATTACTCACTATTCATGCCCATCTATGATTACATCTACGGCACAATGGACAAGTCTTCTGATACCCTCTATGAAGATTCGCTCAAGAGACCCGAGGAAGCCCCTGATGTGGTGCATCTAACTCATCTTACCACACCAGATTCCATCTACTATTCACGGCTAGGACTTGCCTACTTGGCTTCCAACCCTCAGAAATCGAAATGGTATCTCTCGTTAATGTGGCCGGTGACACTGTGGACCATGATCTTAACTTGGATTTATGGACGCGCTTTTGTTGTCGAGAGGAATCGCTTTCACAAACTCAGATTACAGACGTGGACAATACCAAAATACAATATTCAAGTAATTAATTAGAAGGATGTAACTCTGTCATTGATTAATCTAGTGCGTTCAGTTTAATTAATTCGGTCTCATTAATTTTCGTATCTACTCTTTGGCAGTACAACTTGCGATGGCACAGAGCATCCATAAACGCGTTGATTGAAGAAGCTGTACTAGAAGCTGAGGAAAAAGGTGTTAAAGTGTTAAGTCTCGGTCTCTTAAATCAGGCAAGTACCTCACGGTTAAAATATAATGCATTCTAGGGGGAAAAATTATATTTATATTTACAGTGGTGGTTACTTAAGAAGGGCCAGTACTGGAGTTGAGTTTATTGTTTATATATTGTATTTTCATCATGTTCAAAAATAAATTTTGCAGGGAGAGGAGCTTAATAGGTATGGTGAGCTTTATGTGCAAAGGTATCCGAGGCTCAAAACGAAGGTGGTGGATGGAAGCAGCCTAGCCGTTGCTGCTGTGCTGAATAGCATCCCTAAAGGAACAACACAGGTGCTTCATAGAAGCAATCTCTCCAAGGTTGCCTACGCTGTTGTTTTAAATCTCTGTCGGAGGGGAATACAGGTATTGTTGATGTTGTCTAGCTACTAGGCCAATAGGCACATGTTGTCACTTGCTTCAATTTGACTTTAATTTATTTAAATTGATTGTATAGGCAGGCAAATTTAATTCATTAATCTGTGGTCATGTTTTAATTTTAATTCTTTTTTTTTTTTAGGTGGCTGTTCCATACGAGGACGATTACAAGAGGCTTAAAAAATCCCTCGGCAGCAGATCTGATCAGAATAATCTGATTCTTTCAAAGAATTATTCAATAAAGGTATACCCTACCTATGATTTCTTTTGCTTCCAAGGAATTAGAAATTAGTTTTTTGTCAAAAAAAAATTACAACTTAAACTTAATATATATAGATATATTAATTTCTAATTTCATAATAAACTTTGGGCAGACGTGGCTGGTTGGGGATGGATTGAAAGGAGAAGACCAAAAGAAGGCAACAGAAGGAACATTATTCATTCCCTTCTCGCAATTTCCCCCGAAGAAATTGCGCAAGGACTGCTTCTATCACAGCACACCAGCAATGGCAGCCCCTGCATCTCTCGAAAATGTGGACTCGTGTGAGGTAATTAATCAGTCAAATATTGCTCAGCTTTAAAGTACCATTTGCATTATTATTATTATTTTATTTTATTTTATTTCAGGAAAGATAATTAATTTGAATGATGACAGAATTGGTTGCCAAGGAGAGTGATGAGTGCATGGCGTGTGGCTGGAATAGTGCATGCCTTAGAAGGATGGAATGAGCATGAATGCGGTTACGCCATGTCTGACATTGACAAAGTTTGGCAAGCAAGTATCCAACATGGCTTCAAACCTCTGGTCATCACGGCTCAATCAAAATTCTAATGGATATTTAGCTGCATTTTGTTGCTAGCCATGCCTTAATTATATATGCTTGAAAGGATTAATATATTGTGTATCACCTCCATGATATTGGGCTGCTATATATATATATATATATATATATATGTTATCTGTACCCATCAATATTATGGTATTTCACTATGCAATTGACAAATAATAAGTAATCGATGGTTGATTTTATTTTCTTTTATGCTTTCTATTCGCTTGTATTATCAAACCTGACTCGTTTTAGCGAGTCAATATAGTTGTTATATCATGACAAATACAAGATATAATTATATAAAAAAAAAACTATAAATTTTAAAATTGACACTAGTCTCCGAATTTAGGTGCTAGATTAATTTTGTCTAGTGAAAGATGTGTTTTTTTTCTAAATTTATTTTACGCATGCTATTAATTGCATAAATATATTTCTAAACTTATCTAAAATTTATTTTAAAAACAATAATTTTGTCTTTAAGAATAGAAGATTCCTTGATAAATTTGATATTAATCCCACTAAGCGATTTTATCAATTTTTTTTTAAAAAAAAACTAACGTTAATCCTTAAAAATAGATGATTATGTCAATTTTCTTTTCTTTTAAAGAAAAGATTTAATTTCAGTAATATCTAAGATTAACCTAAAACAAACAATCTTGGTTAAGCTAATTCTTTCCTAATCAACAAACCATAGATAAACAAACCAAATCCTAAAAAAAAAAGATTTCATGCTTCTTATTTCTCATTCATGCATCATTTAAACAAACAAAACATGCATATAGTACATAATCCTTCTTCATGTTTATTATAATAAAGGATATTTAGCACAAACACTAATGAATTAAGTAAAGAGAGCAGGCACCATCACAATGAAACCCAAAAGAAGTGAACTTTAAATCTCCGTATGTTTTCTTCTAAATTTATTCTACGCATACTATTAATTGCACGAATATATTTCTAAACTTATTTGTAATTTATTTTAAAAACAATGGTCTCTAATAATAAGAGACTCATTGATAAATTTGATGTTAATCTTAATAAGTGATTTCGTCGATTTTTTTTTAAATTACGTTAATCCCTAAAAATAAATAACTTCATCGATCTTTTTTTCTTAAAAAAAAAAGATTTAATTTCGATAACATCTAAGATTAACCTAAAGCATAGAATTTTGGTTAAGCTAATTCTTTCCTAATCAACAAACCATAGATAAACAAACCAAACCCTAAAAGAAAAGGTTTCAAGCTTTTTATTTCTCATTCATGCATCATTTAAGCAAACAAAACATGCATGCATAATCCTTCTTCATGTTTATTATAATGAAGGATATTTACCATAAACACTAATGAATTATGTCAAAAGAGCATGCAGCATCACAATAAAACCCAAAAAAGGTGAACTTTAAATTTTCAAAACATATAATTTCAAGTTAAACATGGCATCAAAAGAAAAAAAAAAAACCTAGATTATGATAACCCTAAGTTGTCATATTCTTTAAATTGAATGATACACATGCTTTCTGACCACAACAATGGATTGAAAACCTAGAAAATTGACATTCTTAAGATTCAAGAGCAACCTTACACTCAACATTTCATATCCAATCTTGTTCAAATAAAGAAGAGAAACTTTCCATAACATATTTTCTCATGGATCAAAACAACAATATTTTAGGCTTAGATGGGGTCTACTTCCACCATTTAAAAACCATAAGTTTCTTCGAAAAGAATTACTTGGTTTAGTATGAACCCTAATGCACCTTATCTATTAATTTTACAGAAATAAAAACATGGAAGTATCTTTATTATTAACTCTTGATGATCAAGCTTGGTTCAAAGTAAACAACAAAACTTAAAACATATTTTTTTATCGTTTTCATAACAAGAATGACTAAGGATCTTTCATGTTTTATGATTGAAAATTCCCAACCTTAAAAATCTATAATTCATGCACCCATATCAATATAAAACATGAAATAAAAATAGCAAATCCACAACCATGCATAATACTTCAAACAAGGTTCACTTTTGTAGGTTTTTACCCTATATAATCTCATAGTTCATACTCTATTCATTCAAAATTTATTATCTCAAATTACAATGACATGCAACCACTAGAAAAGGATTAGATAAAGGACATTTAATACAAAGAAAAAGGTCAGAAACTCACCCAATATTATTGTGGTTGTTGGTGCTAATGTTCCACTGGTATTTTAAAAGGAAAAAAAACAAATTGTCGCAACTATTTTAAAATGTTGTTGAAGCCTTTTAGAGTCACTACTGCTTCCTGAAAATACTATCACCATCCCAGAACTCCTCCAACTATATGATTATGCTACAAAAATCCTTAACCAAAGAAGTTTCTCACTATAAATTGGTTTCTCCTGCATGTATCTAAACCAAAACTAATTTTACCACCTAAAAGTGTTTTTGTGGTGTTTGAACCACTGTTAAAGCATCATAAACATATCTATGAAGTCTATGGTTGTCTCAAAAGGGTCAGAAAGGGATGTTATGTATAAGCAATCATTGTAATAGAAGATGAAAGTCCCATATTGATGTTATGTCTAAGCAATCATTGTAGTAGAAGATGAAAGTCTCATATTTATCTTTATACAAGAGTTGTTTCTTCTATCTTCTTTTATGTTATGTCTTCACTCTTTTCTCTCTTTTTCTTTCTCCTTTTCTTTTATATTTTCTCTTTTTTATCTCTTTATGTTTCTTTTTTGCTTAATCTTTCTCTTTTTGTCTTTCTTGTTTTGTTCTTCCCCTACTCTCTTTTTTTCCTTTCTATTTTTTCCTCTTAGGTTTGATTTATGAGGGATATTTATAGGCCAAGAAGGGGGTATTTGGAGTCTTAATCTGGTAAGATCAAAATCCTTTATATCTGAAAAGCTATCACCATTATTGGTTAGAGCTTATGTTCGTCCTTGTTTGAGCTACAAGCTGGCCAAGTAAGGTACCTAATTGTCTTTATGTTTTGGAGGTTTTTGGCATAGTTTGGGAAAAGATTTTGTGAAAACCCAGCTAAATCTTTTCCAAAAAGAAATAAATGAAATTTATTATTAGCTAGGAAATAAATTGGATCAAGTTAGATGAAATAAAATTGGATAAAAGAAAAGGTTATAAAGCATAAAGTAATTAGATTTAAATGAGGTAGAACAAAAGATAATTAAATAAAAATGGGGGGCCAATGTGTAATTGATGAAAAATTGGGGTATAAATACCAATTCCTTCACCTAATCGACGGTTTACATGAGAAGGGGGGAATTATGATTTTTCTTCCAAATGCTTGCAAAATTCAACCAAAAAAAGAGAGATTGGGGTGTTTAAAGCATAGCCAAGGAACTAAAAAAGGAAGATTAAGGTTTTTGGGTGAGCTTTGGAGAGTAAATTAAGGTTTGGGGTTTTGAAAGAAAAAAAGAGAGGGAAAAAGAGGAATTGAAGGGGGATTGATTTCCTAAGCTTCCAACACTTGAGAAATCATCCATTTAAGGTTAAAAATACCTTCAAATAGATTAATTGCTTTGAATTGAGTTTTTGTTAATGAATTGTGAATGTTATGCTTTTGTGAGGATCAAATTGTATTGATTATGTAATGAATGAATGTTATTGAGATTGGTTAATAACTAGTAGCATGAAATAAGAATGGGTAATGGTTTAATGTCAAAAAAAGTTGAAAGGATAAATGCCCCCTTTAAGGGAGAAAAAAAATTGGGTGATTGCAAATTTTAATGCAATTAATTAAGATTAATGGAGATTTTGGGTTAGGTGAATATTGATAAATAGAAAAAGAGAGGGAAAAAAAAATTGGGTCATTATAATTGATATTAGTTCAAGAAAAATGGGGTTGTTATGGGTGGTATCAAAGCTCTCGTCTGAGTTCAGGAATTGAAAAAGGAATGTGTGATGACAAATCCCTCGTCTGTAGGGGGATCTTGAGAAAAGGCAGGGAGAGAAACCCCTAGAGGATACTACCTCTCATATGCAACTAATAGCACCTTAGTTAGAGTTGAGGGAGTGATTAGACCTTAGGGCGATGCTAAATCGAGGTAGGCAGGAGTGTCAAATCTTGGGGAACTGAGTTAACAAAGACAAAGTATTGTACCCCCCACCTACAGAGGCAATACCTTTTGTAGCCCCTACCCTACATGCTGATCCAACATTCATAGCTCAGATTGTAAAGGCAATGATTGAAGCGATGCCTAGTACACTGACCCTAATATCCTTAGTGGCTCCAATAGTGTAGACAACACCAGTGGTGATAATACCAATAGATAATATAGTCACGCTGGTGCGTATTGTAAAGAGTATAAAGGAGTTAGGATATGAACCCTTTTTCGAGAGAACCAGATGCAGAAATAGCAGATAGGTGGCTTCACATAGTTGAGGACACATTGGATCAGATGCAAGTGGCAGACTATTGAAGAGTAAATTGTGCTACCCATATGTTTTTTGATAGAGCATGGTCTTGGTGGGATACTATAAGATCAAGGAGACCAGCAGGGTCATAGTCATGAATCGATTTCAGGGTCTAGTTTGAACATCAATTTTATTCATCATACCATAGTAAGGTGAAGAATTAGGAATTTCTGGCTTTAATGTAGGGAGACATGTTAGTGCTGGATTATGAGAGGAGATTCCATGACCTCTCTATGTTTGCCTCCCATTATTCTCCCAATGAGTAGCACAGAATAAAGAGGCTACGAGATGGGTTGCGACAAAGTCTGACCACTTTTAAGTTTGAAACAAGCAAAAAGCTCATTAAGGCAGGTGAGGCCCTATAGGCATTTATGAAAGAGGGCCAACATGGCCATTATGGTTTGGGAAAATGGAGGGATATTAATTATTCTACAAGTAGACCACCTCTCCCAAAAAGAAACAAAACGTAGTTCAGTCAGTTCAAAAGTGGTGGATGAACAATAACAAGATTTACTCAGAGTATTGAAAAGGGGTTAGCAAGAGGGCAGTCAAATTTAAGAGGCGGTTTTACTAGAGAACTTCATAGCATACGATGATCACTCATCCTCGGTGTACTCAATGTTGACAAAGGCATCTAGAAGACTGTTCTATATTGCCAAGACAATGATATATCTACAGAGGGAACATAGATGGCAGGACTGCCCAAACTTAGGTCGAGGATGCTATTATTGTGGAGGTTAGGGCTATTTTTAGAGAAATTACCCTCAAAGAGCTGAGTTTGTTCAAAGCCCATAACAACAGGCCTAAAGCCAACAACAATCTGCCAATATGGACAAAATAATCAGGCACGCATAGTCAGGGGCAAGTGGTAATAAAGGTTGGGCTCGTGTTTAGAATGATTGGACTTAGGGCAGGGTATTCTATATGACTCAAGAGGATACTAGAGTAGCCCCTGACGTGGTAGAAAGTACTTTACAATAAAATTCTATGCCAAACATGTATTATTTGATTTCGGGGCTACGCATTCATTTGTTGTAAATATACTTGTAGGGAAAATAGAAAGAAATCCATGTATGATAGAAAGAGGGTTTATTATAAGTACCCCTTTATGTGAAAATATAAATATTGATCATTTTTATAAGGGGGTTAGGGTTGATATTAATGGGTTTGAGATTAAGGTAGATCGATTACCATTAAAATTACACGACTTTGATATCATTTTGGGTATGGATTGGTTAGGTATATATGGGCTAAAATGGATTATTTTTCAAAAACAATAACTCTCAAAGAACCCAATAATAAAAGGGAGGTATTTATAGGAGAGAGGAATGTCATATCGAGCTCTATTATCTTGATTATGACTGCTAGAAAGATGATATTTAAGGATATGAAGCCTACTTTGCCCATGTTATAGAGGCAAAGAAGGATGATATCCAGTTGTAGAACATTCCTATACTAAGGGAGCTTCCAAATGTATTTTCAAATGAGCTACTAGGAATACCACTAGAGAGAGAAGTAGATGTTATTATTAATGTGTTACCTGGTACATTGCTAGTAGCTCAGTCACCGTATAAAATAGGTGTATTATGATTGTGTGATAGAGTATCATCTAGTGAAGGTAAATGTTGTTGTCGATGCCCTTAGTCACAAGAACATGGCAAGTGATATGTCCTTGGACTTAATTTAAAAATTGATCTATTAAAAATCTAATTATGTCATTGGATTTAATTTTTATACAAATTCATCTAATAATGATTTAATTTGACTTTGAATTTGTATTGTCTCTCCAATTTTGGATAAAATAGAGTACAATTAGATTCCCGATTCCATTCAAAATTGCAGTTTGATGCTAGTCTTCTCGCTCTTATTATTTTATTTATTTTATTTTTATTTGGAAAAGAAAAAAGGGTGAATTTAAGGAATAACTCAGAAATGAGTTAGAACACATATTAGGCTAATACACAATTATCCATAAAGCAATCAATAAAATCATCATAAAAAAGCATCTTTTTTGAAATAACGACATAATTTCTTATTAGTAGCACGACAATTAAATAGAAATTTTTTTAATCATTTGCAATAAGTAGAAAAAATGTATCTCTTAAAAATAAGCTCAATTTTCTTATTAATTCATTTCTTTTTTATTTTAACAAAAACATGTTTTTTAATCATAACTCTTGTTTTTATATAAAAAAACCATCATAATCTTAAAATTGATTTTTAATATAAAAAATAAATAATATCTCAATGTTTTGTTTGTGGTTGAAGAAAAAAAAATTAATGTGATAAAATTATGTCAAAGATCTATCAAAAAATAAAAATTTCAATTTCATTGACTATCCATGAACATTTGTTTTCTGCATATTAGGAATATAGTAATTGAAAATAAATTATTAACATTTTTGAAAAAACAAATATGTCAAAATTGACTAATAATTTAAATGTAATATTAAGTATTTTATTTATAATGTATTTCAATCAAAATCCAAAAACTAAATTAAAAAAAAGACCTATAAAGAGTTTAGGCTTCAAGGCTAAAAAAATTGGGCTCATCTACCTAGCCCAACAGAAACAAGAGCCGGAGCATGTGGGCCTGGAATGCTAAGTCAGTGCACTTGGTCTTCTTCATTTTTTTATTTAAAAATGGATGACCCTTTATTTTTTTTTTTTAATAAAACATATGATGCGTCGTCTACTAACCTCTCAACTATTAAGGAGGTTGCCGAAAAATCAGGTCATAATTTTTTGTACTAAAAAAATATGATAATTTAAAAGAAGTATAAAAAAATATGATAATATTAAAAAATAAAAAAATTTAATTTTTTTAAGATATAAATACAAACAAATTCTTAATTTACCGTATAATAAGTGATGGACTTGTGTCAAGTTGGCGTTTAGGTAGCGTAATGTTCTTTCGTAGACTGCTTGAAGAGGGGACCACGTTGAGGGAACAGATGAACGTGTTGGACTAGTGGCCATCTAGCCAGTTCTTGTGAATTAATAAGCCGGCACCGCAGTCGATGAGTAATTATTTCCAGATTTGATCGCCTGGATCTAATGAAATTGATCGCCCTTCAACATCTATTCACTTCGCTGCCTGCCTCGCTAGCTGTTCGTGCATGAAACAAGAATCAATTTCCTGTACGTCATCTTTATTTCTGACAGCTTGCTGGTCCTCAATTGTCTGAAACCTATTTATGATATTATGATTTTTGTTAGAAAGTAACAGGCAACAAACCGTCCAAACGGACACCGATGCTTCTTCAATTGATTAGGCGAAACATTGTATGCGCAGCTTAATAGTGCATGCTATGAACACCGATGCTAGCTGTGAAAATGCATGTCGCTTTGTTGTGTTTGTTTGTTTGTTTTTTTTTTTTATTATTATTTAAATATCAAATTTCATTTAATAATAACAAAAAATAATTATGAAAATATAAAAATCTTCTTTAATTATTTTTAATTTTTCAATTTTTAATGATATTTTAATCGTTTCTTTGTATATGTTATTTTTATTATTTTTACTTATCTAATAAAATATCAAATTTTCTCTTATTTAACTTGATAATTATGAAAAACTCTTTGTGAAAATAAAAAAAAGTCTATTTAGGTTAGTTTTATTTATTTTTTTACTTCCAAGAATATTTTAATTGTTTTATTATGTTATTAAAATGTAAAAAAAATTATTTATCTCTAGATAATTTGATAATAAATAATAGACCTTATGAAAAGAACTAAATCTCCTACGTAACTAGTTTTAATTTTTTTTTGATTGGTTGAACAAAATTATGAAAATATTATTTCATATTTTCACTAATTAGAAATATCTGGTGTTTTAGCTTTTGTTAATTAACTGTCTTTTATAATATTTTTAAATTTATAAGAAGTCAAATTAACTAACAATTAATTGACTTTTTTGTTCCTATTAAGATTGAATGTTTTCTTAGCTATTAGTAAATTTTAGTTAACTTATGCACCGACTTACCGAGACCCTGTACAAAGTTTATTAGATTTTCTTAACTGCATTATTTTTTTAATGTCTATATATATTGGACAGATTTATAATGTTTATTAATTTTTGTATGAATATATTTGGTGATAAGGCTAAAAAAATCATGGAATATTCTTGAAGGAATTATTCTTAAAGACCTTTGTAGATCATTCAAGTGCGTTATGCGATATTCACTTTCAGATGGTATCGGTCTCTTTTTTAATGAATATCTTCAGGGGTTGTAAATCTTCTCTTGAAAGAATACATGCACGAAGTTTCTTAGAGACCCCTGTGGGGTGTTGTTAGGGGACCCTCCGGAAATCAAGTCAGTACAAGGTATTTTGTATGATAAAAAGTGTAATGACCTGACTTTTTTAAAACCAAAATCGGTGGAAATTTTATTTTAGTCATTAGGTTTTGGATTTGTTTTTCATCATATCATTCTGCAGATTTATGATCACATTCCATTCAATAACAAGACACAATCCACGTAGGATAGCGTAAATCAACATTCTTATAAAATAGATACTCAATACACATGCCTTTAATATTATATTTTTATACTCATAGGTTTACATTACATCACATTGACATACTCATAAATTCACATTCCCATTCTAGTCTCATTATCATCACAAGTTTATACAAGAGTGCCGAACAGTAAGTTACATAACTAGTACTTTCATTTATCTTATCCTCTTATAATTTCACAACATAACATCCTCATAAGAACACCACATATGTATATTCATAGACATCATATTTACATGTTCGTACATGTACATTCGTGTTCCATTTCAAAGTTTTTACAAAAGGGGTCTGATGACAAATTGAGCGATTAACACGTCAATTCATACAGAATTTATATCGCCCATAACATATGAATATATAGTTTTTTTCAAAATGTGTGAGCCGTGGAATGAATTTCCTTACGCGCCATATTGGTATGATGTCTCTGTTACAACACAAGATAATTTCAAGCATTATAAGCAATTTAAAACATAATAAAGCAATATTAACATTACATTTCATTCAAGGACCAAAAGAGCATAATTCTTTCATTTCTCCTTACTTATGTACATACCACCCTTAATAATTCGTCTACTACTGAGGCTAATTACAATATTCAAACCCGGTTATCCGTCTCGAATACCATTAATCGAACTAAACCTCGAATTCAAACTGGTCATCACTCTAGGATGCCTTTAGCTGAAGTTAGTCGACAAACGCATCTCAATCATCCCTCTATGATGCCATTAGCTGAAGCTATTCATCAATCACAACCCGACCATTCATCTCGGATGTCATTAGCCGAAGCTAATCATAAGACGCAACCCAGTCATCTTTCTAAGATGTCATTAGTCGAAGCAAATCATCAATCACAACCCGACCTCCGTCTCGGACGCCATTAGCTAAAGCTGATCATAAAATGCAACTCGATCATCCTTTTAGGATGCTTTTAGCCGAAGCTAATCATCAATCACAACCCGACCATACATCTCGGATGCCATTAGCCAAAGCTAATCATAAGATGCAACTCGGTCATCCTTCTAGGATGCCATTAGCCGAAGCTAATCATCAATCACAACCTGACCATACATCTCGAATGCCATTAGCCAAAGCTAATCATAAGATACAACTCGGTCATCCTTATAGGATGTCATTAGCCGAAGATAATCATCAATCACAACCCGACCATCTATCTCAGATGTCCTTAGCCGAAGTTAATCATAAGCCACAACCCAATCATCCTTCTATGATGTCATTAGTCGAAGCGAATCATCAATCACAACCCAGTCATCCATCTCAGATGCCATTAGCCGAAGCTAATCATAAAACACCACTTAGTCATCCTTTTAGGATGCCATTAGCCAAAGCTAATCATCAATCACAACCCAACTATTCATCTCGGATTCCATTAGCCAAAGCTAATCATAAACGCAAACAAACGTTTCATAGACAGTTTATGAAATCACTATAACATGATAATATATCCTCTGTAATGCTTATTCAAGCGATTCATAATAATTTGACATTCACTATAACATAATAGTAGATCCTTTGTAATACTCATACAAACATTTCGTAATAGTTTAGCATTCAATATAACACAATAATAGATCCCTTGTAATATTCAAACAAACATTCCATAACAGTTTAACATTCAGTTTAAAGCAACAATAGATCCTTCGTAACACTCATACAATATTCGTAACAATTTAACATTCTGTATAACACAACAATAGACTCTTTGTAATACTCATACAAATATTCGTAACAATTTAACATTCTGTATACCAAAATGATAGATTCTTCGAAATACTCATACAAACATCTGTAACAATTTAGCATTCTGTATACCACAATAATAGATTCTTTGTAATACCCATATAAATAGTAACAATTTAACATTTTGTATACCATAATAATAGATTCTTTGTAATACTCATACACACATTCATAACAAATTAACATTTTGTATACCACAACAATAGATTCTTTGTAATACTCATACAAACATCCATGACGGTTTAGCATTCTGTATAACATGATAATAGATCCTTCGTAATAATTTCACTTCAGAACTAATATTATGCTAGAAGGGGATGGAAGTCACCTATATGTTCCTCCTATGGGGTGTCCTTACTTGGTCAAAGGTTCAATCCTGGTCGCACCACCTAACACATCAATGGTCACAAATTAGCACATTTGTGTTCTGAAATCACATGACTCATCATCATACATATTTCAAGAATCCACATGTTCACATTCAAGTGTTCCACATATTACACAATCCTATAATGAATTCGTTATAAGCATTTAAGTCAATTCTGATATGGAAATCTGTCACTGAACATCGATAGCGAAAACTGGTTCTCTGATGACACAAAATGCGACAGCGAAATTGATTCGCTGGTGACACAAAATTTGAGAGTGAAACTAGTTCGCTGGTGGCACAGAATTTGACAGCGAAAACTAATTCGCTTGTCGCACATAATTCGGTAGCGAAACTAGTTCGTTGGTGACACAGAAATCGACAACGAAAACTGGTTCACTGGTGACATATAAATGGTAGAGAAAATTGGTTTGTTGGTGGCACAAAAATTGGCAGCAAAACTAGTTCGCTGGTGACACAGAAATCGGCAGCGAAAACTGATTTGCTGGTGATATAGAAATCAACAGCATACTTAGTCTACTGCTTATTCAAAAATTATTGATGAAAATTGAGTCGCTATCGACCCAAAAATCATCAACGCAACATATTTCTATGGCTAATGCTGGAATTGTTAGCATACATAACCTATTGCTGTCTCAAGAATCGTTGATGAAAACCGAGTCGCTGCCGATCCAGAAATCATCAACGCAACCCATGTTTATGTCTGCCGCTGAAATCATCAGTGCACACGTCCTATTGTCAACGCAGGAATCGTTATGAAAATTGAGTCGTTGTCGACTCAGAAATCATCAACGTAATCCGTGTCGCTGTCGACTCAAAAATCGACAACGACAGTCAAGTCATTTCTATCTTAATCTCTCCATCATCTAAGCGTAAGGTTTATGCTAGACTTTCCCCTTATCTTATAACACTCCATCAATCACATTCAAAGTTTTATCACAAGACCATCAACAATGCATAACCAATTCTCAACATACATATCCTTATTCTTGGCCAAAGCATATGTGCCTCTTTCTTTCAATCTTTTGCATGCATTTCATCAAGTCTAACATAATAATATTCCCAATAACGTGTCATGCCCATACATAAAACCATTTGATTCTTAAATGAATAAGTTCATCATTTACACGCATAAATTCAAGGCGTTAACATGGTGTGGTTTCAGTTTTCACATGCTTCTAAGGTTCAAATGACTATACAATTCTGTACATACACCTTTCTAACACAAGTTCTTCTATCATACATGCAAGAATAAAGACAATAATGCCATAATGTTTTCTGTTTTAGTTCAAGTATGTCCTTAAGAGTTCAACAAGGTCATAATTTCTGCATTTTTTTTATCTCATTTCACATTTCATTGAAGTTCATCAATCATTCATCGGAAGTCAAGACATTAACATCAATTCAAATTCAGCCTTAGTTCACCAATTTGGTCGGCCCTCTTTATAGGTTCACACACTTAAAATCACTCATACTCACTCAAATTTCTTTTGTAAGGGTCTGCACATGAGTTCTTATATTCATCATTCCACTTAGATCTTCAATTTAATTATTTTTGAAACTATGAGTGCATGAACACTAAGCCTACTATTTTGGGGGTTTCATCCTCTCCTTGTTCTGAAATTGTGAGGTAGCAACCAGCCAAGGAAAAATATTTCTCTTACCCTTACATTTTTGGCAACTTTAGAGCAGGTTTTGGTGGTATAGTTCTTTCCTCAATCTTGGTTTTCTTATGTTGTACAGCGGGTCTGTTACACTCCATCCCCTCTTATGGTTTCAGTCATCAACCTATCTCTCAAGCTTTCTTTTTCTTAAATACTCGAGGCAAGGGATATGCAACTAGTGTAGGGGGTCTTCCTCTTAGAGAGGGTTGTTGTTGTTGTTGCAGTCAAAACTGCTAGCTAGTTATGAGGAAGGGGTCTAGACTCCTTCTCCTTTCATGGCTTCGGCCACCACTATTCTTCTCTTAGTCTCCCTTCTTCTCCAACATTCAAAGATGGTGTATACAGATGAGTTGTAGGGTTTTGCTTTGAGAAAGAGGGAGATTGCTGCAATCTAGGGTTGCTAGTCGCCTATTTGGGGAAGAGGAAGGGTTACCCTCCCTCTCTCCTTGCATATATACCCCCCTTTTAAATGAGAGAGGGGTGTTTGGGTCCTCTTTAGAGTTATCCTAGGCTGGTTTTTATTTCAATTCTCCTCTAAGATAGGTCGACCCTCTTCCTTCAGGATTTTCTCTAAGGCTGGTCGATTTATATCCTTCAATTCTTTCTAATATTGGTTGGCCAAAGACTAAATTTTTTTATCGCGTTTTACAAAATGGATGGATTTGTCAGCGCACACAACCACTGTTGACTTAAAAATCATCAACGAAATTATGTCGCTGCCGACTCAGAAATCGGCAATGAAAACTATGTTGCTGCCGACTCAGAAATCGGCAATGAAGCTTTGACGCATTGTCGATTTAGAAATCGGCAGTGAAAACCGTATCATTGCCAATTCAGAAATCAGTAATGAAAACTGTGACGCACTGTTGATTCAGAAATTGACAACAAAAACTGTGTCCCTGCCACTTAGAAATCAGCAACAAAAACATGTCGCTGCCAATTCAGAAATTGGCAGCGACGATGGAGTCATTTCTGGCTCTTTTTTGTTTTGGGTTTTCACATAAAGACATTAATGAAGCTACTAATGAGCTTTTATGAAGATATAGAAGAAGAAGAAGAAGAAGAAGAAGAAGAAAAAGAAAAATAAGATGATGATGATGATGATGATGATGATGGAGATGTAAGGGAAGAAGAGAGGGAATATGTTTGTGATATCCAAACACCAAAAGATCAACTGAAGGTTCCGGTTGGTCCAGTTACAAGGCTTAGAGCTAAGAGGTTCAAATAGGCTTTCAATGGACTTCTTCAAGATACGTGGGCTAAGGTGGACTTCGGAAGGATATTAAATAATGAGGAACAAGCTATGATTAATCTTATTCATGTTCAAGAGGGGCTTGTTGGTGGTACCAAGACCATTACACAAGGATTGGGAGAAGAAGACTAGATTCAGACAGTTTGACCTTTTGCTACCATTTTGATCATAACTGGAACTATAGGTTGAATTTTGAGGTATTTCTAGTTGGGATAGAAACTAGACTTGCACACCTTTCCTACGGTATATGAAACACCTTATGATTCTTTAAGATGAGAGAGAACCATCCATTTGAAGTTGGGTTTTGCTGCTGCCAGACTGAATACGGAAATAACCGAATTTGTCTTATTAAACTAGTTGGACTGTTAAACTTTCTTTATTTTGTGAGGAAACACTTGTTTGGGTTTCAAACATGTTTATTTTATTTATTTTAATTAGTTTGGGCTAGTTTTAGCTTAGGAAACTAGGGTTTTTGGCTTAGGGTATAAATACTCTTGAGAATAATTTTCAGCATACTTTTTTTTTGCTAATAATATTCTGATTTTTACCGATCTTTGGTAGTCAATCTTGGTTCTTGATTGAACTTTAACTCTTCAAAGAATTGACCAACCTTTGTTGTGAATTATACTTATTTTGTTTGTCTCCAGGTGTAGGCGTTGTGATTGGGTTGGTTTATAGTCTTGTTGCCGTGGAGCAGGTTTTCCATTGTGATAAGCTCATCTTATTTTTTAGCAAAATTGGATTAGATAGATCTTGGGTTCGTGAATTCCATTCAATTCCGCTAGGGTTCACATCAGTTGGTATCAGAGCATATCTAATCATAGGTTATATCCTTTAATTCGTGTCTTTTATTTCTTGATTTTTCTTGATTAGTTTCGACCACACACACACACACACACACACACACACACATATATAAAGGGTTCTTGCATCCTCTTGAATTTTTGAAAACCAAAATCATAAGGTAGTCTTCTTGTTGAATTCTTGATGTTGCCACAATATATACATAAAAAAGTGGGTGTTCTTGATTTTTTTTTCTTAATTGCTGAATTGGTATTAAAAAAAAGGCTTGATCTTGAAAATTTTGATTGTTGCCACAAAAAGATGATGAAGAAGAAAATCAACATTTTGGAGTTTGGCCAAGAGCTAGGAAAGAAAATTGGTCATTGTAAATTTGTGTTGCTCTTTATCTTTTTTTTTTTCAGGTTTTATCAATGGTTGATTTAATTTTCAGTTTGGATAGTAAATCTCTTTAGTATTATTGCTTCCATTGAGTTTATTTCGTGTCTTCGAATCGTCATATTACTCACACAAATTTGCATTACTACTCGTGAATTTGTCATCGTAGTTTTGTTTTGTTAGTTTTGTAAATTTCTTACTTCTTGAGTTTATATCAAATTTATAAATTTACTGTGTAGTTGGTTGCTTTTCTTAATTATTGCTAAGTGATTTCAAGAACTAAAGAAAGGCAATTTGAGTGGAAAAGGGTGTGGGGAGCATATTAGAGTGAAAACCCTATACATTTGTGTGAAACACGAGTGTGTGAGGTGTTATTTTTATTGCTAATGATTTTCGTGCATATTTTAAAAAAAATATTGTCTTCTAACAATATGTCACAAAAGAAGAGTGAAATACCAGAAGATGGGCTTTCGAGAATACAACAACAGATAGAATTTATGTTTGGTGAGCTGATGACTAAGATTGAAAAATTGAAGACTAGGTCTGATGAGGGACGTAGTAAAAAGGGTAGAGAAGCTACGAAGGAGGAGAGTGTTGCTAGAAACTCTGCAGATGAAGCCGAGGATGATCTTAACTGTGGTAGTGGGTTCCGTACACATAGGGGAGAGAGGTATGAGAATTAGCCAATGAGGGGACATATTCGGCCATATAGGGATTTTGAGTATAGAGGGGATTTTTTTTATGATTTGGGTGATATAGACCGAAATTTGGGTAGTATTAAGTTAAAAATCCCAGCCTTTAAGGGAAAAACTAATCAGGAAGCTTATTTAATTGGGAAAAAAAGGTGGAGATGATTTTTGACATCCATAGGTACTCTGAAGAAAAGAAGGTTAAGTTAGTTGTAGTGAAGTTTACTAATTATGCCATGGTTTGGTGTGAGAGATTGGTGGTAGAAAGAAGAAGGAATAGAGAAAGACTAGTTAGCATGTAGGAGGAGATGAAGACAATAATGAAAAAGAGGTATGTTCATAAACGCTATTATAGGGAGTTGTTTAATTGTTTCCAAATTATAAGGAGTTGAAGACAATGATGGAGAGATTGTGTCCACTAGTGAGGAGTCTGATTGTACTGACATGCCACTATTTGAGGATGCTAGTGATTTAGAGTATGCTATTGGTGATAAAGTTTTGGTGATTAGACGGTCACTTAGTGTTTAGACTAAGGAGGATGATGTGGAGCAACAAAGGGAGAACATCTTTCATACTAGATGCCTAATCAATGATAAGGTATGTAGTATGATCATTGATAGTGATAGTTGTACTAAAATTGCTAGTGTTACTTTAGTTAGAAAGTTGGGATTGAATACCATAAAGCATGAGAAGCCTTATCAGCTTTAATGGTTGAATGAATGTGGTGTTGTTATGGTGAATAGACAGGTGGTGATTTCTTTTTCAGTAGGCAAGTATAAGGATGAAGTGTTATGTGATGTTATGCTTATGCATGCTACTCATCTGTTACTAGGGAGGCCTTGGCAATTTGATAGAAAAACCAACCATGATGGGTTTAAGAACATGTATTCATTGGAGAAAGATGGTAGAATTTATACAATTGCCCCACTGACATCAAAGCAAGGGTATGAAGATCAAATTCAGTTGAAGAAAAACTATGAGGAGGAGCACTCGAATTCAGCCAAAATGGAAGAACAAGCCGAACAACATGGTGAGAATGTGAGGAAGACTGAAAATAAAGTGAGCCATGAGTTGAAAACAAAAGGGGACAAAGTTTCGACCCTTAGAAAATTAGAGGAGGGTCATAACCAAAAAGAAAAAAAAATAGAAGAGAGGCCGAAAGTGGAGAGAGAAAGAAAGGGTGAGAAAAGAAAAGTGCGTAGAAAAAGTAGGGAAAAACCTAAATTTCTTTGCAAAATCTAGTTATCTTAAACATGCTTATCTTTCTGAATTGCCTATGATTTTACTTGTGTATAAGGAGGCATACTTTAACTCTGATAATTTGGATTCCTGTGTTCCTAGTGTTGTTAAAGTTCTTTTACAAGAATTTGAAGGTGTCTTTCCAAAAGAGATTCCTAGTGGCTTGCTGCCAATTAGGGGAGTTAAACATCAAATCAACTTTGTTCCAAGAGCATCTATACCAAATAGGCCAGCATATAGGAGCAATCCCGAAGAGTCTAAGGAACTCCAACGGCAAGTGGAGGAGTTGATGTCGAAAGGATACATTCGTGAGAGCATGAGTCCTTATGCAGTTCTTGTGCTTCTTATCCCAAAGAAAGACAAGACTTGGCAAATATGTGTCGATTGCAGGGCTATCAATAACATCACTGTAAAGTATCAACATCCTATTCGCAGATTAGATGATATGTTGGATGAATTGCATGGTTTTAAAATGTTTTTTAAAATTGATTTAAAAAGTGGTTATCATCAAATTAGGATGAAAGAAAGGGATGAATGGAAAACTGCTTTTAAAACTAAATATGGTTTGTATGAGTGGTTGGTTATGCTTATTGGACTTACTAATGCACTTAGTTCTTTTATGAGATTGATGAATCATGTTTTGCGTGCTTTCATTGGTAAGTTTGTAGTTGTCTACTTTGATGATATTTTGATTTATAGTAAGGAGTTTGATGAGCATATGGATCATTTGAGACAAGTTCTTGATGTGCTTAGAAAAGAGTCCTTATATGCTAATTTGAAAAAGTGTGACTTTTGCATGGATATAATTATTTTTCTTGGATATGTTGCTAGTGAAAAAGGTATAGAGATGGATGAGGCTAAGGTTAAGGCTATTCTAGAATGGCTTACATCAAAATCAATAACAGCAAGTTAGAAGTTTTCACGGTTTTAATATCATCAATATTATAAATTTTTTTTTCAAATTATATACTATCCCTTTCCCTTAGTTATTACCTTTAACAAAAAAACATAAATAATGTAATAATCCAATGTGCAACCACAATCATATGTTAAAGTGTGTGTGAAAATGAATGTTTAAGAATACTTGTTAAATGAGTATGTGAGTTGAATCAAGTGATAACAATGCGAGAGTTTGTAAACCTGAATATTTCATGAGAAGTGTGTGATAGACCTTGTTATGAATATTGCAACTAATCATTGAAAAATGTTTACCAAGATGCGTCTCAAGAGTCAATAAAATTCCTCCTTACTCTGCCATCTTAACAATAACAATTTTGTCAAATGGTTTTAATAACAACAAAAAGTTGGTTTTTTTTTAATGTCAACTACTACCCTCTCTCCTCAACCAAAACAAGACATTGTCCTCAATTTCTTAAGGTAGAAAGATAGATTATAGAAGACATCACCTAAAACAACGAACACTAACAAACCTGAAACACACTTAAACAAATATAACAAATAACAAAATAAAATAATATGCTACTAATAAAACCAAAAAACACAAGGTTTCACAAACGAAGACTCAAATCCAATCTAAGCTTTTTACGGCTTTCCATAGCTGACTAATTTATGCGACTCATGGAGGGATCAAGTATAGGGATGAAAGATTGTAGTCAATCAATTATTCAGCAGTAGCAGTAGAGATTACGATTTGTCGTGCCGAAAATGTTAGAAATTTCTGTTCCACAGCTTGATCAAGAAAAGACAACAAATTATCATAAAAACCATTAACATTTAACAAACCTATAGGTTTATGGTGAATGTGCAGTTGGGCCCAAAAGAAAATATGAAAGATCTCTTCCAATGTGCCTCGACCACCTGGTAAGGCAATGAAGGTATCAACATGGTTAAACATTTCATTCATTCGGTCAGACATTGTGGAGACCTGTAGTTCATCTCCAATTGTTTTTTCCAATGAAGTCCTCTTTTGCTAAAGCTTTGGGGACGACTCCCAAAACTTGACTGCCTCCAAAAAAACAGCTATTGACACACCTCCCCCATTAACCCAAGGCTGCCTCCCCCATACACTAAATGAATCTTTCTCTCAACTAGTACCTAACTAAGATGATTTGCTGATTCTAAAAACTCTTTTTCTTTCCTAGGATTGGATCCACCGAAAACACAAATATTTCTTATTTGATGACTTGAGGAACCTGACATTTCTACACACTTTTATATCCACCGAAAACACAAAGATTTTATAGATGAGAAATTGAAAATGCAATCATACCACTTATATGTAGGTCAGCTGGAGTCTCTCTCTCTCTTTTTTTTTTTTTGAAAACATGTGTATGTACAAGTAGTTGTGATTATGGCTCATATCTTCCCTTAATTTTACATCCAAAAACGGCTTAAATGCTCTTTATGGGTCGGAGATAGGCTTCTCATTCAGCTTTCTTAAAAACTGACAAAAAGGGTCTTTTTTAGTTAGATTTCCAAGACTATGATGAGCATGTTCTTTATGAAAATGGGGCCATAAATCATGAATTGCACGATGCACATCTCCACTATGATGAGACTTAAGAGTCAATAGAAGATTATCTAAAAACTCTCTTTGTTTTGAAATAAATGCCATCTATTGACAATTTTCACAGGTTTTGCAAAATGTATGTGAGTCCTTGAACATGGTAGGCTAGTAAAATCCACTTTGTAAGATTTTTGCAGTTGTCTTTCTTGATGAGAAATGACCCTCACATGCTTCAGAATGATAAAATTTCATGACACTACTTACCTCATTGTCAAGAATGCATCTTTGATATATTTGATTAGGACAATATTTAAATAAGTAAGGATCATCCCAATAAAAGTTCTGCACGTCGCTCAAAAACTTTTTTTTGTTTTGGGCATCTAAATGAGCTGGCAAAAATCCTAAAGCAAGAAAATTGTCAATATTAGCAGACCAAGGTATTGAACTAAGAGAAAGTAAAGATTCATCAGGAAAGAAATTATCAATTGATGTGATGTCAGATGTTGAATCTATTGCCAATTTTGACAAATGATCTGCAACAAAATTTTCGGTGCCTTTTTCATCCTCGATTTCTTCCTATTTGAAAGTTTCAAAGATTTCATAATCGTGATTGACTTCCCTTTATTTGGTCATGGCATGAGAAAATGGAAATACTGGTGGGGAATCAGTCTTTTCTTTGCAATGTTCAGGTTTACCCCTTCCTTACCCTCAAAGATTGACTCATCATCTTTCTCACAAGGTTCAAGAATGAGTTTTTCAATAACCTTACCACTATAGAGAGTAATGACTGATTGGACTTGATCGATGTGTTGACTTCTGGAATTAGCATTTGCATTGTATTGCCCTTTGGGATTTTGCTGTGGTTGAGATGGAAACTTACCTTTCTCCTGAAAACTAAGAGTAGATGTGAATTTTGCAAGAGTATCTTTCAAATCAACCATAGTTTGAGCATTTTGAGTGTTGATTGACTCTTGCTTTTCAATGAATGCACGCAAAGTTTCCTCGAGATTTCTTCTAGGAGGGGGACAAAAGGAGGTGCATATCCATGAGAATTTTGGAAATTATGGTGTGCTTGAAATGAAGGTTGTGAAGTTTGTGCATTATTGTTACCACTCTTCCAACTGAAATTTGGATGATCTCTCCAACTAGGGTTGTATGTTTGCGAGTATGGGTTATGATTGGGCCTTTGGAAACTGTTTAAAGCATAGGCTTGTTCATGGAGGCATTCCTTGAAAGAAGGAAACGTTGGACAGTTATTAGTTGAGTGTTCATTGGTTTCACATATTTGACACATAATGTCTTGAACAGATTTTAATTGACCACTCCTTTTCAATTCTAGTGCCTCGACTTTTCTAGCTAAAGATGCAAATTTGGCTTGGAGGTCATGATCTTCTCTAAGGTTGTATATACCTCCACTAGATGTATGAGGTTGAGTTTTACTTGGTGCCTCATAAGTACCTGTAGTGTCCCAATTTTGAGCATTTTCAGCTAGCAAGTCTAGATACTCCATTGCTTCATCAGGGTCTTTATCTTCAAAAGTTTCATTGCACATCAATTCCACCATTTGCCTATTTTTCAGTGTTAACCCTTCATAAAAATATGAAACCAATCTCCATGTTTCAAAACCATGATAAGGGCAAGTATTAAGCAAGTCTCGGTACCTATCCCAACATTGGTAAAATGTTTCTCTTAGTTTTTTCATTAAAAACTGTTATTGCATTTCATCCCAAGCATGAATGGATCCTGACCTAAGATTTTGTAGCCATGTTTTAGCTTTATCTTTTAATGAAAAAGGAAAAAGTTTTAATCTGATGGTGTTCATGCTACAATTTAAGTCATTATAAGTGTTACAAACTTCTTCAAATTCTCTCAAATGCAAGTATGGATTTTCGAGATCTAAGCCATGAAAAGAAGGTAAAAGTTAAATAATGTCTGACTTAAAATTAAAGTGAGATGCATCAGGAGGGAAAACTATACATGATGGTACACTTGTTCTTGTTGGATTCATGTGGTCTCTTAGTGTTCTAACACGATTATTCTCATTATGAAGCGACTAGTTATCTTCTTCGGCCATATTTTCTGAAACTGATAAGGATACCCTACAAAGTCTACCACTTAATGTGCATGACCAAACTCTCATGCAAGTGCAGGAAAAATAATAATAATAATAAAAAAGTTAGATAAGATAAAAGTGAAAAGAAAAGAAAAGTAAAATAAAATTTATATAGTAATTTACCTCCCCAGCAATGACGCAAAAAACTTGACACGATCAAAGAGTTGATATCTTATCCCAAATGTAAGAGTGTCAAAGTAATAAATAACCCGACAAGACTGGGGTCGATCCATAGGAAGGTCAACTATATTTATATATATATAATGTAACAAAGAGTTAAAGAGATCTTTGAGATGTGAGATTAATGTGAGGATTAAATAATAATAAAAACAGATGTCAAGGTTAGAGGATCCACTAATGGTATTAGAAATAAGTATAGTATAAACTCTTTTTATTACTCAACTGGAAACCACACATAAAGGAGGTTCCAATCGGATGATTTATCCTTAATAGTTCATTATAAATTTTTAACATGATCATATTAATTATCTTATTTTAATAACACCATACTTTTAAATATTGTCAGGAATTCATGATGCTAACTTATGTTAACAACAAATCAAGTTACTCTCATAACAATGATGTCGGCCGAAGACTATGAAGAATCAAGCATTTATTGTACCAAGTGTTATACAACACAAATCTAGATTAATTATTTAACAAGCAAGGTATTAAGAATTAGTAAGATAAAGAGATAAGATATATTAATAACAAACTTTATTGGATATAAACATTGAAGTCCATGTTGAGTTTATATTATACATATTCTAACACTATTAGTGAAACCTTTTCACCTTGACATAATTAACTTAGCTAGACATAATGAAGAAGAAGATCATAAATAAACAATATAAGAATATAATTATGATATAAGTTAACTAAGAGTAGTAAAGGAAATGAAAAACATAAACAAGAGATTAATAAAACATAAAATAGAATTTTAACATTACAAAGAGAGAGCAAGAAAATGATCTTGATCTGAAAACCAAGATGCTTAAATGAATGGCAAATGCCTCCTTTTATAGGCTAAAATTCAGAACTATTCATTTGGTAATTGATTATTGATGTAGTGGCCAACTATTGATTTAGTGGACTTGTTGGACAGCAACACTCAAGCATTTTGGCTGGATGAAATGACATTGATGTAATCAGAATCTGGCAAAGTGTTCTTCATGAAAGTTGTTGGAAATTATCTCCTCTTTCCACTTACAAAATGTCAGAGCATTTAAATCACTATAAATCTAGATATGGCTAAAAGACTGAGTAGTGCTTCTTGTGGATAGCCCTCAAGCTCTTGTCTGGATAAAATGTCATTGGTAACATCAGAACTTGAGCAGGTGGTCCTCATAAAAGTTGTTGGAAATTGTCTTATCTTTTCACCCACCAAATTTGACGTCATTTTGCCTTCTAGAACGCGAGCTATGGGTAAACTTCTGAGCAGTGTTTGGGCTGGATTGCATGACAGATTCTGACTTCTCTTTTTTGGCCAAGCTTTGAATTTGAAAATGGCAGATTTGGGTCTTCCACTCTTCATGAACATTGTAGGACTATTTCTTAGCTTTCTAGCCATATAAACCAAACTGAAATTCAAGATTTACAGCTCCAGATATGACCTAATGACTAAATAGTGTTCCAATTTGAATTGAATCAACATCTCTTTTCTAAGCTTAGTCTGTTCTTGTCTTTTCACTTTCAATAGTTAATCACATCAATCAATCATTTGAATTGTGAGATATTCCTGCATTTAAAATAAGCATTTACCATAAATTAAAGTTATCTTATATTATCAGACTTGTTATTATAAAACATGCTCTAGTTAAGGAGTTATTGATACTTCAAGTGCAAAATGATAATATAAAACCTTGATAAAAATACACTTTTAAGTACTAATTACCTACCCAGAAAAAAGAAAAGAAAAGTGGTCTCATTGTAATGGATGACCTACCCAAATGGAAAAATAAAATGAAATCGTCTCATTGTAATGGGTGACCTACCCAGATGGAAAAAAAAATATAAAGTTATCTCATTGTAATGGGTGACCTACCAAAGTGGAAGATGTGATGAGTTTTGAAAGTGGTATCATTGTAATGGGTGACCTAACTAGATGGAAAAAAATGTGAAGTGGTCTCATTATAATGAGTGACCTACCCAGGAAAAAAATAAAAAGTGTTCTCATTGTAATGGGTGACCTATCCAGATGGGAAAAAAATATGTGAAGTGGTCTCATTATAATGGGTGACCTACCTAGATGGAAAAAATATAAGGTGTTTTGGAGAGAGATGGGTGCTCAAAGGTGCACTTGAAAGGAGGTAGGGCTAGAAAACACACCACCCAAGAGATGAGGGCTCAAAGGCACACTTGAAATGAGGTAAGGGCTCAAAGGCGCATTTGAAATGAGATAGGGTTATAAAACGCACTATCCAAGAAGTGATGGTGAAACACTGATCTGTCAATGGTTAAAGTAATGCATTATGATCAATATGCATGTATACTTACCTAAGAAATATAGGTCCCATTTTCTTCATGGGGACACATTTGTCATCAAATCCCAGCTCCTTAAGACAATCCAATTTGTTTCCCTAACTTTTAATAACAATATATCGCTGCTGATTCAGAAATCGACAACGAAAACTGCGTCGCTGCCGATTCAGAAATCAGCAGCGAAAACTGCATTCTGTCGCTGTTGATTCAGTAAATCGGCAGCAAAAACTGCGTCGCTGCCGATTCAGAAATTGACAGCAACGATGGAGTCATCAATTATATATATATATATATATATATATATATATATATATATATATATATATATATATATATTGCTTACATCATCACACTTCTTTGTTCTCCAACCTTTATCTTAAAGGTCACGAGCTCTACCCTAAATTTTGTTTTCTTAGAAAGGGAATCATGGAGACAACCCTATCATATGTTTTTGAATTGCCCCCCAGCTTGATCATGTCCCCAGGTATTCAATTCGAATTTTCTTTAGGGATGAGGCTATGTGAAAGAAGGTTTGGTTTTTATAAGGAAATGTTTTCATGCAGAATTTTTGAAATTTCAAAGCTATTCCCGACATAGAAATCATTTTGACATTGGTTTAAAGAAAACTCGTTCTGAAGAAATTCAAGTGATTCCTATGGACAGGTTTTTCAGAAGTGATGCAAACTTTTTGTTTTGCTTTTGGTTAAAATATGAAGTGATGTTTTGTTGGTCAAAATGATTCAAGATTTAATCTGAGGATTTTAAAGAACCAGTCTTCAAAGCATTTATTTTATTTGCATGAATAATGATTTGGTTCACAAAAGCATTTCCTACTGATCCAGATTGCTTGTCTTTTATCAAAAAGGGATTGATTAGGTACGTAATGTAGGCTTAGGCTTTTGGTTATGAAGAAAAATGATATTTATAAGCTCAAAAAGTGTTTAAAGGATTTCAAGACTAAGGATCACTAGTGCTTATTTCTTGACTTTCTTTTTTTTGGTTCATAGATTTTCTGGACTTTGGGACTGATTTGCAAAATGGTCCATTATGCCCCCAGTGTCAGGCATAGGCCTCTTCTCTTTGTTTTCTTCATTCTTCACTTGGTTGAGCATCATTATATCAGTTATTTTTATGAGAAGCTCAAATCTTATGGATCCTTAAGATTTTTCTTCATGCCCCCAACTTTTTTTTAGCAACTTCATGCCCCCTAGTGTTGTTTGGGCACTTTCAATCGTTGAGGTTTCTTGTATATCTTTCGCACTTTCCCCTAGTGTGGGGTGTGATCCTAGCTAAGGTTATTTATCTCAAGAAAAGCATTAGGCTCAAATAAGGATTGAAAAAGGTATATCTTAGCCTCGGGAAAGGATTATCAAAGATGACATTTCCTTACTTCAAACACATGCACTTAGGATCGGTAAGCCTTGCTTTCATACGAGTATGCAAAATGGAGTCATCTCATGGTGTTTGGGTTTTCAGGTTTTCTAGGTGTATGGTTATCTTTCTAAGAGATCACTTGAATTTTCAGAACTCATTTTTTTGGACAAACACCAATATGATTTCTGTAACATCCCCTATTTCTAGGATAAAACAACAATCTCATGTCAATAGAAAAACATAGTAGTTAATTTTTTTTTTGTATATATATATATATTCATGATCTTCGTATTAACATCTACCGGAATTTTGATGGAGTCCCCTCTATACTGGAAGGTCCCAAGTTACCGACATGTCACCTGTTTACACTTCTAACAGTTCGCATCTCATAACTTAATTCCCGACCCAATCATCCTAGGTTTCAATTCCACAATTATACTCACACCTATCAACCATAATATTTATGATATGCATTATATAACAAAATATCATTATGGATGGATAATTAAATAAATATAAATATATAGACATGAAATATGGTTATATGAACTACAATGTTAAATTCATCCAATCAAGTTTAAATATTTATTATACAAATTAAGTTATACAAACATTTTTATGTTTACAAAATATAAGGGTATACTCCCTAAAACTTAGATTTCAAGAAGGGAACATAAGCTAGGATTTACTCCTGTCGTGCATGCGATGATCCTGAAACAAAATACATATTATTGCAAGGTGAATATCACAATAAATATAACAATATGAATATCTAATAATTTCAACAGGGTAACATGCATTCATATTTCATTTACTTCTCCCTTCTAGATTTTTTTTTTATTAAAATCTCTTTCTTATTCAAACTATTAATAACCGTTCCCTCTGTCACTATCAACCTTCATTCCAGACCTTATAAGATCAACGTGATTATTTTTGCTTATCACATTACCGATACCACTTTCACTGGTATCGTCATCACCACCTCATAGGAGTCGATGTAAGGCGATCCCTTTACCTGAGATCCTAACATACATTAAATGTATGTTGGCCAATACATGGTGATCCCCTTACCCGGGATCCTAATATACACTAAATGTATGCTAGTCCATTCGTGGCGATCCCCTTACCCGGGATCCTAACATACACTAAATGTATGCTAGCCAATACATGGTGATCCCTTTACCCGGGATCCTAACATACACTGAATGTATGTTAGCCAATATGTGGAGATCCCCTTACCCGGGATCCTAACATACACTAAATGTATGCTAGTCCATTCGTTGCGATCCCCTTACCCGGGATCCTAACATACACTAAATGTATGCTAGTTCATTCATGACGATCCCCTTACCTGGGATCCTAACATACACTAAATGTATGCTAGCCAATGCATGGTGATCCTCTTACCCAGGATCCTAACATACACTCAATGTATACTAGACAATACATGGTGATCCCCCTACCTGAGATCCTAATATACACTCAATGTATGCTAGTTTATGCCTCAAATCACACTTCTCATATTTCATTTGTCAGTGATAATTTCATCACTTGGCAATTCACATAACAACTTTTCACCTTGAATACACATACATTCAGTAATTCACATTTCACATCAATAATATATTAAATCATGGAATTTAACTAGAAAGCATAGGTGTGAATCACCTACCTGCAATAGAAGCTCTACTCGTGCTCCACTACTGCTGTTGCACCACGCCTGCGGTCCCTCCTGCAAATCACAGGTTTATCTCATAAATTTTCCTCACTCAAGGATATGTTTTATAATAACCATATTAATAACCAATATGTCTTTCTTTCAATAATTTCTTAGTACTTTATGTTTTTCTCATTTCACTCATTATTACTGTCGTTCTTTGTCCAATCCTAGTTATCATTCATTTCTTTATATTTGGATTATCATTGTCCAACTGTTACTGTCTCGTTTTTGAACTGTTACTGTCTGACCTATCCTTAGATTTGTAACTATATCTGGAGTTATAGAACTCCAATTCAAGCACAATTTATGTCGTTGGAAAGGTAAGACATGAGGCTACAAGTTCTATGTTTTGAGAAGAACCTAGTTCTATCTCTAAGATAGTCAAAATCGCTCATCAATAAACACTTGGACTGTTACTGTCCAACTATTACTGTCTATTTTTGAACTGTTACTGTCTGACCTATCCTCATATTTTTAACTATATCTGGAGTTATAGAACTCCGATTTAAGTAAAAGTTATGGCATTGGAAAGGTAAGACATGAGGCTACAAGTTCTATGTTTTGAGAAGAACCCAGTTCTGCCTCTAAGATAGTCAAAATCGCTCATCAACAAACACTTGAACTGTTAGTGTCCAATTGTTACTGTCCATTTTTGAACTATTACTGTCTGATCTATCCTCAGATTTTTAACTATATCTGGAGTTGTAGAACTCCGATTCAAGCATAATTTATGGAGTTGGAAAGTAAGACATGAGGCTACAAGTTCTATGTTTTGAGAAGAACCCAGTTCTACCTCTAAGATAGTCAAAATCGCTCATCAACAAACATTTGGACTGTTACTGTCCAACTGTTACTGTCTCGTTTTTCAACTGTTACTGTCTGACCTCTTCTCAAATTTTTAACTATATCTGGAGTTATAGAACTCCGATTCAAGCAAAATTTATGGCATTGTAAAGGTAAGACATGAGGCTATAAGTTCTATGTTTTGAGAAGAACCCAGTTCTGCCTCTAAGACAGTCAAAATTGCTCATCAATGAACCAGACCTGGTACCCTATAGGGTCTGTCATGACCCAGTCTCGGTTGGTGACCCATAACTGGAGTTCTATGACTCCAAATTGAGCAAGACCAATTTCATTAGTTAGTAAACATCCAAAACTACAATTTCTATGAAGGAACTTGATCCTAATTCCTTCATTCTCCTACCCAAAATCTCCTTGAAGGTCAAGAGCTGAAACTGTCCAGATTCATCAACCTTTCCATTTACATACAACACATGAAGTTCTTTACTTTAACAACTCATAATTTTTCCTCAATTCAAGTCTAAGAACTCAATATATAAATTAACATCCAGGCATCAATTCATAATCGACTTGAAATGACTCATAAGACCAGGTTTAGAATATCTTACCTGGTGCGAATCAAGGCTTCGATCCCTCCTTTTCTTTCTAATGACAGCTGACCCTCCCCTCTTCTCTTCTTGTTCAATTTTTCTTGTTAATCCCTTTCCCACCAGGGTTTATTTTACCTATAACCCTCAATCTGGGATGGGTTCTTGAAATTTTGGTGTTTCTCTCTTGATTTCTAAAAATAGATATAAAAACTCCCTCTTTTCTTTCTTTATGTAGCTGCAGATCTGTTTTTGGTGAGAATAGGAGTTTTTATGCTCTATAATTATTCTTATTTGCATTTAGGCCCCATTTTCTTTAAGTGTATTCGTTTTTGGCCCCATTTCTTTTTAGTTTAGTTTATTTTCTTTAATTTAATCCAGCCTTGGTTTTTCTTGGGATTTACAATCTCCCCTCATAATAAAAATTTCGTCCTTGAAATTCAAGTTATGTACCTATGTCGGAGAATAAGTGCGAAAACTTTTCCTTCATCTCGGATTCTCTTTCCCATGTTTCTTCTTCTATTCGAGAGCTTCTCCACAATACTCTCACCAGGGGAACTTTCTTATTCCTCAACAATTTCTCATCTCGATCTAAGATCTTGAGGGGCTTAGTTTTCATGGTTAGATCCCCCTTAATCTTCATAGGAACTTGTGGCAATACCCGTGAGGGGTCTATCTTGGCCTTTCGTAGCAATGATACATGGAACTCATTGTGAATCTTATCCAAATATTCAGGCAATTCTAATCGATATGCAACTGGCCTGATTCTTTCTTTAATCTCAAAAGGGCCAATATATCTCGGGGCTAATTTCCCTTTTACTGCAAATCGAATGATGCCTTTCCAAGGAGCCACCTTCAAAAATACTTTATCCCCTACTTGGAATTCCAACAGCCTTCTTCGGCGATCTGCGTAACTTTTTTTGTCTATCCTAGGCTTCCTTCATTCTCTTTTTGATCACCCTCACCTTGTCAGTTGTCAGTTGCAGCATCTCAGGTCCCAAAAGCTTCCTTTCTCCTACTTCCTCCCAACAAATTGGGGTACGACATTTCCTCCCATACAATGCTTCATATGGAGCCATACCAATAGTAGTTTGATGGCTATTATTATAAGTAAACTCCACCAATGGCAGGAGATCCTCCTAATTCCCTCCACACTCCAGCACACAGGACCTCAAGAGATCCTCAAGAGTTTGGATGGTCCTTTCAGATTGACCATCTGTTTGAGGATGAAATGCCGTGCTCAGATTCAACTTTGTCCTCATTGCCCGTTGTAAGCTAGGCCACAATCTTGATGTGAACCTTGGATCTCGATCTGATATAATTGAAACCGGCACTCCGTGAAGTCTGATTACTTCATTTACATACAATTTTGCTAGCTTATCCCCCGAATCAGTCATCTTCATTGGCAAAAACAAAGCAGATTTTGTTAGTCGATCCACGACCACCCATATGATATCATTCCCCTTCTTTCTCCTGGGTAATCCCGTCACAAAATCCATAGAAATATCCTCCCATTTCCATTCCGGAATTGATAATGACTGTAATTCCCCTATAGGTTTCTGGTGTTCTATCTGTACTTGTTGACAGATCCCACAATTCAACATAAATTTTGCTATTTCCCTTTTCATATTTGGCCACTAGTAGTTTTCCTTTAAATCCCTATACATCTTTATACTCCCAGGATGAGTAGCAAATCGAGATTCATGAGCTTCTCTTAATACTTCGTCTTTCAAAATCTTACCATCGGGCAAATAAATTCACCTACTCATAGCTATTAGCCCATCGGATAACATTTGAAATGATGTCTCTATACCCTTGTTTACCCTCTCCTTGATCTCTTTAACTTTCCCATCTGCTTGTTGAGCCACCAAGACCCTATCTCGAAGCACAGATCAGATCTTTAACTAAGCTAACAGTGATCCCTCGGGCCCTACACTTAGTCGCAAGCCCATTTTCTTTAATTCCACTATACTTTCTTGTTCCTTAAGCTCCATATCATTCATCACTGTTTTTCCCTTCCTACTCAAGGCATCGGCTACTACATTAGCCTTACCAGGATGGTAGTCAA